>JAABVA010000453.1_pt1 | contig 52770 bp, 51 predicted proteins | sample 5560331 | NCBI WGS metagenome assembly JAABVA01 (sample SAMN12812661, study PRJNA571458) | rock metagenome | isolation source: Antarctica rocks | place: Antarctica: Victoria Land, Mt New Zealand sud | collected 2016-01-07
CATGCTCGGCGGCCGACCGGACGTGAGAAGCGCCTCCGCCTCGCCCTCCGGACTCGGCTCCGACGCTCCTCACGCCGATCAAAACCGCACTAGCAGACTGTCAACGCGCTACCGGGGACCAGGCCACGGTGTGGCCGACACGGCAGCTGCAACCATGCCTAGACTCGCCTGGTGCTTGCCCTAACGCGTGCGACGCGGCGTCCGGAGCCGCGAGGATCCGCTGACTCGCTCGCGTCGAATCAGGTCGGCGGAGCCCCTCCCGGACACCGCGAGCGAGATGTCCGGGAGGTCGCCTTGATCGCGGCGAGTGGGTTGGGGATGTTCCTGATCTTCCTGCTGGTCCGAGGCAGCCTGATCGACGACTCCTACATCACGCTCGCGTACGCGAAGAACCTGGCGCTGCATCTGCACTGGGGAGTGGTCCCGCAAGAGTTCTCCAACACCGCCACCTCCCCCTTGAATGTCGTTCTGCTCGGTGCGCTAACCGCAGTCACCAGAATCGGCGGCGCGGTGCGCCCCGTGCTCGCGCTGGGCGGCCTGTCGGTCGCATTGGCGGTGATCATGGCGTGGGGCTGGATCAGGATCATCCGCGTGTGGCGACTGCCATTGGTGGTGGCCGCGCTAGGCGTGGCGCTGGTGCTGGTCAACCCCTTCCTACTCTCCGCCGTCGGTCTAGAAGTGCTCCTTGCCCCGACGCTTCTGATTGTGCTGTTGGTGACGGCGCTGGAGGAACGGCCGGGCTGGTTCGGCCTGGTTGCCGGTCTCACGGTGCTCTGTCGCCTCGACCTCATCGTGTTCGTGCTGCTGATCGCCGCGTCGACGCCGACCGTGCGTCGCTGCTGGCGGCGCAGCTTGGGCGTCGCCGCCCTGGTGGGCATGCCCTGGTTCGTGTTCAGCTGGGTCTTCTTTGGTTCCGCTGTGCCAGACACGTTGCTGATCAAGACGTCGGCGCACCAGTGGATCGTCAGCTTCTTAGTCGGACCGGTTCTGTACTTCACCCAGCGCACGAACACGACCGCGGTCGCATTCCTCCCGGCGCTGATCGGCTTCCTCGGCTTGGTCGTGTGGCTGGTGGCGCGCACGTCCGTACGCTGGGAGCCAGCTCACCGGTTACCGGCGATTGGGCCGGCAGTGGCACTCGGCGCCGGAGGAGTTGCGTACTACAGCGTGTTCGCGGTGCTCCACGTACCCCCTTACCACTGGTACTACGTCCCGCCAATGACCTCGTTGTCGATGTTTCTCGTCATCGCCGTTGGCGTCTGGCTACAGCGAGCGCGCGAGCGGCCTCGGTTGCGTCCCGCGATTCCTGCACTGATACTCGGCGTGGTAGGGGTGCTTGTGCTAGCGACCTTGGCAAGAGACCTGATGCATGGCACTCCTTGGCGCACACCCGTGATCTCCTCCAACTTCGCATCCGCGAGCGATTACGCCCGGATCGGCGTTGCGCTACGCAAGCGGGTCGGCAACTCCACCGTTCAGAACGACGGGGAGATCGGCACCGTCGCCTACTTCTGCGACTGTGATCTCGTCGAGCAGTTCTCCGATCGCGGCCAGGTGATTCCGCTGATCAACGACCGCATCTCCAAAGGCGGTCCGCTGGCCGGGCTGGTGTACAAGCTGAACTATCTGTGGCTCGATCGCGATCCGAAACCCCGGCATCCCGCCTACCTCCTCCGTTACCGGGCCGGTCCCGGTCCCAGTCCCGGTCCCAATGTCTGGCGGGTCTCGTCTCCCTCGAGCTTGCTCCCACTAGGATTCTCGGGGCACGTAACGCTGTCAGCGCTCCCTCGATGACTCCACGCACACCGACTCTGCTCGAGTCGCGTGGACGTTGCGCATGAGCGAATCGACGCGGCCACCTACTCCGGCGCCCTGGCGTGCCCGCCCGCACGTGCGCCACGAACAGGCCGGGCGGGCACGACCTCCTCGATCGGAATGGTGGCCGTCCGCCGCAGCCGGCGTCGCTCGCGCAGCGCGCCCGGCAGGGCCGGCAGGACGGCGGCCAGGCCGGCCAGGTGCGCTCCCAGCACGCCGGCGCGCGCGGCCCGCCAGGCCCACGCCGCCTGGCGGTAGAGCATGAGCGGCGCCCAGCGCACGGGGAAGGCCTTGGCCGCGAGCAGCAGCGTGTTGCGCGCCACCCAGCCGGCCACGGGCAGTGCGAGCTGACCAGAGGAGCCCCCGCTGGCATGGCGGGCCACCGCCGGCTCGTAGCGGCAGCTCCAGCCGGCGAGGCGCAGCCGGAGGCCGAGGTCGACATCCTCCAGATAGGAGAAGAAGCGCTCGTCGAAGCCGCCGAGGGCGAGCACGGCCTCCCGCCGATAGACCGCCGCGCCCGCGCATGCGGCGAAGACCTCGCCCGCCCGCTCGTAGCGCCCCACGTCGAGGTGAAAGCGACCGCGCTGCTCGCACACGCCGTCCCGGCGAAGGATGTCGCCCGTGTCGTAGAGCCGGTCGGGGCGCTCGAGCTCGACCATCTTGCACGCCACGGCGGCCACGTCGGTCCCGGACTCGAGCGCGGCGAGCATGCGCTCGAGCCATTCCGGGGCGAGCTCCACGTCGGTGTTGACGAGCGCGACGGCCTCGGCGTCGGCGGCCTCTATGCCGCGGTTGGCCGCGACGGCGAAGCCGAGGTTCTCGTCGTGGGCGATCACGCGCACACGCGGCCAGCGCTCGGCGAGCCACTCGCGCGAGCCGTCGGTGGAGCCGTTGTCCACGACGATCACCTCGTTGGGCGGGCGGCTCTGCGCCGCGATCGAGCCTAGGCAGCCCTCGAGCCAGCCTCGACCGTTCCAGTTGGGGATGACGAGGGCGACGCGCAGAACCGCGTCAGCTTCGCGGCGGGCGCACGAACGCGCAACCCCGACCGCGCGACGGTGTTCCGTGCAGCGATGCCGCTCCCGGCTCCTACACTCCTCCCGCCGTGCGCCGTCTGACCCTCGTCATCGCCGTCGCCACGCTGCTCCTCCCCGTCGGGGCGGCGGCCGCCCGAGGCCATCGCTCCCCGCCGCTGCGCGTGCCCCACGGCTGGAACGGCGTGGTGGTCGGCGGCGATCAGCTCGGCACGGAGAACCAGGCGAGCCGCGAATGGGATCGGATGGTGAGCGCCGGGGTTGAGACCACGCGCTCCGCCTTCTACTGGTCGGGCGCGCAGCCCTACCGCGACGCCACGGGGGTGCCGCCCACCAGCCTTCTCGACGGCACATACGAGCTCGACGCTCGCCGGATCCCCACCAAGTACAGGGAGATGGACCAGCTCGTGGAGGCGAACGCCCGGCGCGGCCTGACGCTCCTTCCCGTCGTGCTCTCGGCCCCGGATTGGGCCGCGCTCGACCCCGCGAACTCGGTCGCTCGGCCCAGGGATCCGGCCGACTACGCGAACTTCCTCACCGACCTCGTGCAGCGCTACGGGCCCAACGGCACCTTCTGGGCCAGCCACTCGGACATCCCCAAGCGGCCCATCCGTCAGTGGCAGATCTGGAACGAGCCGAACATCGGCTTCTTCTGGCACGCGCCGCACATGGCGGGCTACGCAGCGCTGCTGCGCGCCGCGCACGACGCGATCAAGCGGGCGGACCCCGGCGCCGGCGTGATCCTCGGGGCGCTCTCGAACTCCAAGCAGTCCCTCTCCTGGCGCTCTCTGGGTGAGCTCTACCGCGCCGGCGCGCGCGGCCTCTTCGACGCGGTGACGGTGCACCCGTACTCGCTCATGCCCCGGAACGTGATGCGCAACATCGCCAACGTGCGCACGGTCATGAAGCGAAACGGCGACGCCCGCAAGCCGCTGTGGGTCACCGAGCTCTCCTGGCCCTCGGCGCGCGGCAAGAGCGACTTCAACGCCTACAACTTCAACGTCACCGAGCCCCAGCAGGCCCAGAAGATCCGCGAGATCTACCCCCTGCTGGCGCGGGCTCGCCGTTCGCTCGGCATCGGACGGGTCTACTGGTACACGTGGGTCACGAGCGACCGCGGACGCGGCGACCCGTTCGACTACGCGGGACTGCGGGCCGCGGCGCCCAACGCGTCGGGCGACTCGCGCGCCAAGCCGTCCTTCTACGCCTGGCAGCGGGTTGTGCTCTTCCTCGAGGGCTGCCGGCGCCCGAAGCGCGACGTGAACCATTGCGGCTGAGCGGGCCGGCTCAGCGCCCCTTCCACGCCTCCTCGACCGCCGCGCTCAGGCCGGCGCGAAAGCTCGCGACTCCGAAGCGCGCGGCGTTCGCGGCGCACGCCGCGGGATCGATGTCGAGCGCCTCGCAGTGCTCCACCGCGGCCGCGAGGGCGTCGGGGTCGCTCGGGAAGTAGAAGACCCCGGTGACTCCGTCCTCGATGGTCTCGCGCACTCCCCCCTCAGCGAGCGCGATCACCGGCCGCCCGGCGGCCTGGGCCTCCACCGCGGCGATCCCGAACTCCTCCGTGGCGGTGACCACGAGCGCGCGAGCGCCCTGCAGGAGCTCGGCCACCCGCTCGTCGGAGACCCGCCCCTCGAGGCGCACGGTCGGGCCGGCCAGGCGGGCGAGCCGGTCGCTCTCGGGCCCGTCGCCCACGACCACCAGGGGACGCGCGAGCCGGTTGAAGGCCTCCACCGCCACCTCGATCCGCTTGTGGGAGACGAGCTCGGAGAGCACGAGGTGCGCCCCTCGGCCGGTGCGCTCCGGGGGCCGCCCGTCGACGTCGCCCCCGCTCGGGGCGAAGCGCTCGGTGTCCACGGGCGGGTAGACGACGCGCGCCTCGCGCCCCCAGAACTCCCGGATCCGCGCTCGCGTCGTCTCGGAGTTGGCGACGTAGAGATCGACGCGGCGGGCGGCCCGCCGGTCCCAGCTTCGCCAGCGGCGGAAGATCGCCCCGAGAAGCGCCCGGGCCGGCCGGCCGAAGCGTGCGAGGGTGGCCTCCCCGGCGCTCCAAGCGTAGCGAAACGGGTTGTGGCAGTAGCAGACGTGCACCGCCCCCGGCGCGACCCGGACCCCGTGCGACCACGCGCTCGAGCTCGAGATCACCAGGTCGTAGGCGCTCAGGTCGAGCGCCTCCATCGCGCGGGGATAGAGCGGAAGCAGCGCGCGAAAGGTGCGCGCCGTGGGGCGCAGGCGCTGGAGGAACGAGGCGCGGACCCGGCGCTGCGCGAAGCGCCCCTCGGTGCCGCGCTCGTCGTAGACCGCGGTGAAGACGTCGGCCTCCGGCCACATCTCGCACATGACTTCGAAGACCCGCTCCGCCCCGCGCACGTCGAGCAGGAAGTCGTGGACGAGCGCCACCCGCCGGGGCGCTCGGGCGGGCGCCGATTCCTCCAGGTGGGGGTTCACGGCGGGGCACGCTAACGGAGCGGTCTCGCGACGCAACTGCCTTCGTCCCCGAGTGTTCGGGGAGTGATGCTCACCCCCACCCCTCCTCTCCCCGGTCCGCTCGCTTCCCTTCGGTCGGCACGCGCGCCGGGCCGACCTACACTCACCGCCGTGCGCCGCCTCCTCCTCGCCACCGCCCTGCTCGCCCTGCTCGTCCCCGCCGCCGCCAGCGCGCGCCGGACGGTGCCGCAGGGGTGGATCGGGATGGTCGTCAACAAGGACCGGCTCGGCAAGCCAGACCGGGCGAGCGCGGAGTGGACCCGGATGGTGAGCACGGGGGTCGAGTCGGTGCGCACGCCGTTCGTGTGGTCGCGCGCCCAGCCCGACGATCCGAGCGGTGACAGCGCGTTCGCCCGCGACCGCTTCGGAGTGCCCACCGACTTCTCGGATACCGACGAGGTGGTGGCCTCCACCGCCCGGCGCGGACTGAACGTGCTTCCCGTGGTCATCCAGGCGCCGGTGTGGGCGGCCGCCGATCCGGAGCGCAACCTTCCCCGCCCCCGCAATCCGCGGGACTACGCCCACTACCTCACCGACCTCATCAAGCGCTACGGCCCGAACGGGACGTTCTGGACCGACCACCCCGAGCTCCCCAAGCGGCCGATCCGCGCGTGGCAGGTCTGGAACGAGCCGAACATCCCCTACTTCTGGCAGCACCCCTGGGTGAAGGGCTACCGCGCGCTGCTCGTCGCCGCCCACGGGGCGATCAAGGCCGCCGACCCCGGCGCCAAGGTCGTGCTCGGCGCCTTCTCCAACGCGGCCCACGCGCTGGCCTGGCGCTCGCTCGGCGAGCTCTACAGGACGGGCGGCGGAGTGCGCGGCCTCTTCGACCAGGTCGCCGTGCACCCGTACACGCTCCAGCCCAAGAACGTCGTGCGGATCGCGGGCTACGTGCGCGACGTGATGCGCCGCTACGGCGACGCCCGCAAGCCCATGCTCCTCACCGAGCTCTCGTGGCCGGCGACGAACGACAGCCGCGGGCGCAACCGGACCGACCACAACTACGGCTTCAACGTGACCGAGCGTCAGCAGGCCCAGGAGATCCGCGAGGTCTATCCGCTGCTCGTCAAGGCGCGGCGCTCGCTGGGGATCGCCTCCGTCTACTGGTACACCTGGGCCTCGGTCGACCGGGGCCGCACCGACCCCTTCGACTACGCGGGGCTGCGCAAGGTGACCTCACCCGGCCATGACTCGACGGCCAAGCCCGCGTTCGACGCGTGGCGCCATGTGGTGCTGAGCCTCGAGGGCTGCCGCCACGGCGCCAAGGCCACCGTCACGCGCTGCCGCTGAGCAGCGCGTCGACCCTGCGCGCCGCGCGCGCCCAGGTGAGCTCGCCGGCGCGGGCGAGGCCCGCGGGCACGAGCCGCTCGCGCAGGGGCGCGTCGTCGAGCACCCGCTCGAGCGCCCCGGCCAGCTCCTCGGGATCGTCGGGATCGACGAGCACCGCCGCCGAACCGCACACCTCGGGCAGCGCCGCTCGATCGGCGGCGAGCACCGGGGTCCCGGCGGCCATGGCCTCGAGGCAGGTGAGCCCGAAGCCCTCGTAACGAGAGGGCAGCACGAAGGCGCGCGCCCCCGCATAGAGGCCGGGGAGTTGCTTCTCGGCGACGTGCCCGAGTGCGCGCAGGCCCGGCACCGCCTCCTCGGCGCGCAGCTGCGGGCGCCCGCCGCCGGCGGCCACGAGGTCGATGCCCCGCTCGCCGAGGCGCTGCGCCGCCAGCGCGAGCGCCGCGAGGTTCTTGCGGGCGGTCCGGCTCGCCACCGTGAGCACGTAGGGACGCTCGAGGCCGAGCGCCCGGCGCGCCGGCTCGGGGTCGACCGTGGGCGCGAAGCGCTCGTCCACCCCGCCCGGGATCACCGAGACCCGCTCGGGCGGCGCACCGAGCAGCGCGACGATCTCGCCGCGGGAGAACTCGGATACGGTGATCACGTGGAGCGCCCGACGCGCGATGGCCGGCAAGATCGTGCGCTGCCAGCGGACATAGGCCGGGGAGTAGAACTCCGGGTGGCGGAGCGCCGCGGCGTCGTGGATGACCACCACGTTGCGGGGCCAGAGCACCGGTGCGAGGTTGGCCGGACTGAAGAGGAGCGGCGTGCGGGCGCCCGCCGCGCGGGCGGGCAGCACGAGCTGCTCCCACACCTGCCCGGCGCGATGTACGAACGCCGCGGGCGGCCGCGCGAGCGCGTAGGCGCCCGGGCGCAGCGCGGGGAGGCGGCGAACCATCTCCCGCGCCCAGCGCTCCACCCCCCCGAGCTCGGGCCGGCTCGCGGCCCGCGCGTTCAGGAGGATCGGGCGGTCCACGCGGCGTGAGGGTGGGAGTCGACGGCCGCAGCCTCGCGGGCGCGGACCGGGGGGTGGCGCACTATACGAGCGCCCTGCTGGCCGCGCTCGCCACGCGCTTTCCCGACGACGAGTGGCGGGTGCTCGTGCCCGACGGCGAGTCGCCGCGTCTTGCCGCCGGGATCGAGGTGCGCCGCGTCCGGGTACCAGGACGCCTGCTCTACGGCGCCGGGGCGCTGAGCGGGCTCCCCCGCCTCGACCGCCTGCTCGGCGCGCGCCCCGACGTCTTCTGGGCCCCCGCCCCCGCCCCGCTCGCCCTCTCGCGCGACGTGCCGCTCGTGCTCACCCTGCACGACCTCTCCTGGGTGCAGCGCCCGCGCGACTTCACCGCCTACGAGCGCTTCTGGCACGGCGCCGCTCGCCCCCGACGCTTGGCCCGGCGCGCGGCGCGGGTGCTCTCGGTCTCCGAGGCCACCCGCCGGGAGGCGCTCGCGCGGTGGAAGCTCCCGGCCGAGCGCGTGAGCGTGGTGCCCTCGGGGGTGAGCGTGCCCGCGCCCGTCGATCCGGAGGCCGTGGCCGCGTTGCGCAGGCGCTTCGGGCTGCCCGAGCGCTACCTCCTCTTCGTGGGCGCGCTCGAGCCGCGCAAGGCGCCCGACGTGCTCGTGCGCGCCTTCTTCCGCGCTCGTCGCAGCGGGCTCGACGCCGCGCTCGTGCTCGCCGGGAGCGGCCGCCTCGCCGGAAATCTCGCCGGGAGCGGGGTGCATCTCCTCGGTCGCGTCGATGCCCCCACCCGAGATGCGCTCTACCGCGGCGCGCTCGCGCTCGTCCTTCCCTCCTGGGTGGAGGGCTTCGGCTTCACCCCGCTCGAGGCCCTCGCCCACGGCACCCCCGCAATCGTGAGCGACCTGCCGGTGCTCCGCGAGGCGCTCGGCGCCGCCGCGCTCTACGTCCCCCCGGGCGACGCGGATGCGCTGGCCGCGGCGCTCGGGCGGATCGCGCGCGAGGAGCCTCTGCGTCGCCGCCTAGTGCTCGCCGGACGCGACGCGCTGGCGGAGCTGACCTGGCCGCGCGCCGCCGAGCGCACCCGCTCCGTGCTCGCCGAGGCGGCGGAGAGAAGGGGATGAGGAGCGCCGCGCCGTTCAGCGCCGTGGTCGCGATCCACGACTCGGCCGCCGACCTCGCGCGGCTGCTCGCGTCGATCGCGCGCCACCTCGACCCCGCGCCCGAGCTGATCGTCGTCGATTCTGGCTCGCGCGACGGGGGCGCCGCGCTCGCCCAAGAAGCGGGCGCCGAGGTGGTCGAGCTCGACGGCAATCCCGGATTCGGACCGGCGAACAACGAGGGGGTCGCCCGCGCCCGCAGCGAGACCTGCGTGCTCGTCAACCCGGACGTCGAGCTCCACGACGACGGCCTCGCGCGCCTCGCCCGCCTCGCCGCGCGCGACCCCGAGGCGCTGCTCGTCCCGCGGCTGCTCAACCCCGACCGCACCGTTCAGCGCACCGCGCACCCGCTTCCCGGACGCGCGGGTGGGCTGCTCCCGGCGCTCCTGCACCCCCGGGTGCTGCCGCGCGGAGCGCGCGAGCGGGCCGACCCCTGGCGCGCCGAGTCGCCGCGCGTCGTGGGCTGGGCGATCGCCGCCTGCCTCGCCGGACGCACGCAGACTCTGCGCCGCCTCGGCCCCTTCGATCCCGAGACCTTCCTGTTCTACGAGGACCTCGACCTCTGCCTGCGCGCGAGGGAGGAGGGCATCCCCACCGTCCTTCGTCCCGAGATCTCGCTCGCTCACCGCGGCAGGCACTCCACGGGCCCGGCCTACGGCGGCGAGCCCCACGAGCTCCTGGCCCGCCGCCGGCGGGCCGTGATCGACGCGCGGCTCGGGACGCGTGCCCTCGCGCTCGACGACGCCGCCCAGGGCCTCACGTTCGCGACCCGCGCGGTCGCGCGCACGCTTCTGGGCCGCGACGCCTCCCGCGAGCGAGCCCAGCTCGCCGCGCTGCGGGTCGCGCGGCGGCGGTCCTGAGGTCGCCTCGCGGCCTCAGCGCCAGGCGTGCACGACGCAGCGCCCCTGCCCGACCCGATAGGCGGGAGGTCTGACCCGTCGATAGGCCGCGCGCAGCAGCCGGTAGGGCAGGCGGTCGAGGTGCACGACCCGCGTGCGGGAGAACCCGAGCTCCCGCAGCTTCGCCTCGAGAAAGGCGACGTTCGGCCCCCACCAGTTCGATTCATCGCCGCCGACGTCGGCTTCGGGGTAGTAGGCCACCGCCGGCCGGCAGACGTCGAGCAGATCCACGTGGGTCTCGAGGATGAGCTGGTCCCCGACGACGCTCGCCACGCGCTCGAGGACGGGCCACGGATCGGGGAGGTGGTAGAGGACCCCGAGGAAGAGGACGAGATCGAAGCGCCCGACACGCTCGGAAGAGAGGTCGAGCAGGTCGACGTCGACCGCCTCGACGCGGCTGCCGAGCGCCCGATGCGCGAGGTCGAACCCGGCGCGCGTGCCCCACCCGTCGGGGCCCCACGCCGGCTCGCGCCAGACGGCCGGATCGACGGCCACCACCCGCGCGGCGCCGCGGCGCTCGGCCTCGAAGGAGAAGAAGCCGTCCCACGCGCCGACGTCGAGCACGCTGCGGCCGCGGAGGTCCTCCGGGAGGCTCAGCCAGCGCACCTTGCGCAGCGATTCGTCCTGCCCGGGGGTGACGACGCCTCCGCCGAGATCGATGGTGTGAAACCACCGCAGCCGCGCGACCTCCTCCGCCAGCTGGCCCTTCGGCGCGCTCACCGCGCCGGAGGATCGCAGAAGCCGACCCGGGTCGCGCGCCGGGAATCAGAAGAGGCCGAGCTGAGAAGGCTCCTCCCCCGGCGGCTCGAACCCACCGGCGGCCGGCGCCGGCGAGGCCGGGACGATCTCCTCCTCGACGGCTGCCGGCTCGGGCGTGGGCGGCTCGGGCGTGGGCTGGGCGAGCAGGTCCGGGATCCGCGCGAAGTCGGCTCGCAGCTTCTCGAGCGTCGCGGGGGTGTAGAGGGCGGCCGCGGGGTGAAAGAGCGGGAGGAGGCGCACCGCGCGCGGTCCGAGCACCCGCACCTCGTCCTGCCCGTGGAGGCGCGTGATGCCGGTCGGATCGGCGCGCAGGAGCTTCGTGGCGAAGTTGCCGAGGGTGCACACCACCCGCGGCTCGATCAGATCGACCTGGGAGCGCAGATAGCTCGAGCAGTTCTCGATCTCGGCCGGCAGCGGGTCGCGGTTGCCGGGCGGCCGGCACTTGAGGACGTTCGCGATGAACACCTCCTCGCGGTCGAGCCCGATCTCCTCGAGGAGCCGGTCGAGCAGCTTGCCCGCCTGGCCCACGAAGGGGCGGCCGATGCGGTCCTCGTTGGCGCCCGGCGCCTCCCCGACGAACATCAGGTCGGCGTCGGCGTGGCCCGCGCCGAAGACCACCTGGGTGCGCGCCTCGGCCAGCTCCGGGCAGCGCACGCACCCGCGTGCCGCCGCCCACACCCCCGTGAGCGCCTCGCGTCGCTCCTCCGCCGTCGCCATCGTGGCGCGATCGTAACCTTGCCGAGGCCGAGAGGTATAATTGGTGAGAAGGCCGTCACTCTCCGGGAGAGGACGGACCCGCAGCTCACGCCGCCCAACGTCGCACCGACCGGTATCTCCCATGCGGGAACTGGAACGGAACCCTCACCTCCACGCTACGCCGCCCCTGCCGCGCTGCGCCGTCGTCGGCGCCGGCCGCCTCGGCGGAGCGCTGTGCGCCGCCCTCCGGCTAGCGGGGGTGGACGTGAACGGGCCGCTCGGCCGCGACGCCGACGCGCGCGAGGCCGAGGTCGTGCTCCTCTGCGTGCCCGACGGAGAGATCGCCCCCGCGGCCGGCGCCATCGCTCCCGGCCGGCTCGTCGGGCACTGCTCGGGAGCCACGGGGCTCGACGTGCTCGCTCCCCACGAGGCGTTCTCCCTGCACCCGCTGATGACCGTGACCGGCGTGGAGGCGGCCTTCGCCGGCGCGGGCGCCGCGGTGGCCGGCAACAGCTCGCGCGCGCAAGCGACGGCGAGGGCGCTCGCCGTGCGGCTCGGGATGCGCCCCGTGGAGATCGCCGAGGAGGACCGCGCCCTCTACCACGCCGCGGCCTCGCTCGCCTCGAACTACCTCATCACGCTCGAGGCCGCCGCCGAGCGGCTCGCCGGAGAGGCCGGCGTGGAGCGCGATGCGCTCGTGCCGCTCGTGCGCGCCACGATCGAGAACTGGGCGCGGCTCGGGCCCGAGCGCGCGCTCACCGGTCCGCTCGCCCGCGGCGACGAGGAGACCGTCGCCCGCCAGCGCGAGGCCGTCGCCGAGCACGCCGGTGACCTCCTTCCCCTCTTCGACGTGCTCACTCAGGCGACGCGAGCGCTCACTCGTCCCGTGGGAGCGATGCTATGAGGACCCTTCGCACGGTTCCCGAGCTGCGTGCCGCCCTGAGCGGAGCCCGCCGCGCGGGACGCTCGATCGCCCTGGTCCCCACCATGGGCGCCCTCCACGCGGGCCATGAGTCGCTCGTGCGCCGCGCGGCCGCCGAGCACGACGTCGTCGTCGTCTCGCTCTTCGTGAACCCCACCCAGTTCGACGAGGGCTCCGACCTCGCCGCCTATCCGCGCGACGAGGCCCGCGACGCGGAGCTCGCGGCCGGCGCCGGCGCCGACCTGCTCTTCGCCCCCGACGCGGCCGCGGTCTACCCACCCGGGTTCTCCACCTCCGTATCGGTCGGCGGCCTCAGCGAGCCGCTCGAGGGCGCCGTCCGGGGCGCCGGCCACTTCGCCGGCGTGGCCACCGTGGTGCTCAAGCTCCTCAACATCATCGGGCCCACGGCGGCCTACTTCGGCCAGAAGGACGCCCAGCAGGCGCTGCTCGTGCGCCGCCTGGTGCGCGACCTCGACCTGCCGGTGGCGGTCGAGGTGTGCTCTACCGTCCGCGAGCCCGACGGCCTCGCGATGTCGAGCCGCAACGCGCGCCTCAGCGCCGGCGAGCGCGCTCGCGCCGTGGCCCTCCCGCGGGCGCTGGCCGCGGCCGAGGCATCGGTGGCCGGCGGCGAGCGCGAGGCCGCCTCGATCCTCCGCCGCGCCCGCGCGGCGATGGAGCCCCACGCCGTCGAGCCGGAGTACCTCGCGCTCGTCGGTCCCGACACCCTTCATCCGCTCGAGCGGATCGACGGCGGGGCCCTCTTCGCCGTCGCCGCCCGGGTCGGAGAGACCCGCCTCATCGACAACGTCATGTTGACGCCGCCCTCGTCCAATGGGAGGTCTTAGAGAAGCCATGCACCGCACGATGCTCAAGAGCAAGATCCACCGCGCCACGGTGACCGACTGCGACCTGCACTACGTCGGCTCGATCACCGTCGACCCCGACCTGCTCGAGGCGGCCGACATCCTCGAGTTCGAGCAGGTCGCCGTGGTCGACGTCGACAACGGCGCCCGCTTCGAGACCTACACGATCGCGGGAAAGCGCGGCTCGGGCGAGGTCAAGGTCAATGGCGCCGCCGCGCGGCTCGTGCACCGCGGCGACACGGTGATCCTCATCTCCTACGCCACCTACGACCGCACGGAGCTCGCGCTCTACGAGCCGCGCGTGGTGCACGTCGACTCCGAGAACGCGATCATCGACGTCGACGCCGAGGTCGCGACCCTGCTCACCCATCCCGCCGCGACCCGCTAGGAGGCCGCCGTGTCCGCCGCCCCTCCCCTCCCCGGCTCCCCCACCGCCGAGCGCCTGCCCGTAACGCTCCCCCGGCTGGCCGAGAAGAAGCGCCTCGGCGAGCCGATCGTGATGGTCACCGCCTATGACTTCCCGAGCGCGCAGGTCGCCGAGGCGGCCGGAGTCGACGTCGTGCTCATCGGCGACTCGGGCGCGATGACCGTGCTCGGCTACCCGAGTACGGTGCCGGTCTCCGTCGCGGAGATGCTCATGTTGAGCGCCGCCACCCGGCGCGGGCTCTCCACCCCGTTTCTCGTCGCCGACCTGCCCTTCGGCTCCTACGAGGCCTCGAACGAGCAGGCGATCGCCACCGCTCAACGCTTCGTCAAGGAGGGCGGAGCCGACGCGGTGAAGATCGAAGGCGGCGGCACCTCGGTCGAGCGCGCCCGGGCGATCGTCGCCGCCGGCATCCCCGTGATGGGCCACGTCGGGCTCACCCCCCAGACGGCGACCGCGCTTGGCGGCTACCGCGCGCAGGGGCGCACCGCCGAGCGCGCCCTGGCCGTGGCCCGCGACGCTCTCGCCCTGCAGGAGGCGGGCTGCTTCGCGCTCGTCTTCGAGGCGATCCCCGCCGGGGTGGCCGACGCGCTCATGCCGCGCATGGAGATCCCGGTCATCGGGATCGGGGCGGGGGCCGCCACCGACGGCCAGGTGCTCGTCTTCCACGATCTGCTCGGGATCTACGACGGCCTGAGCCCCCGCTTCGCCAAGCGCTACGCGGCGCTCAAGGCGGAGATGGTCGCCGGAGTCCAGGCCTACGCCGACGACGTGCGCGCCGCGCGCTTCCCCGCGCCGGAGCACACCTACTCGATCGACCCGGCCGAGCTCGCGGACTTTCGCGCCGGTCTGGGCTAGACGACGCGGGCACCGACACGCCGTCGACCCCCCGCCGCCGCGCGCTCTAGACTCCGCGGCGATTCACCGGCCCTTCACACGCGCGCCGCCGGCGTGGGAGAGGCTGCGTCTCGCTCAGCCACGTTTGAGGAGGCTCGCGCATGTCGCGCCTGTCCCAGGTCTTCGCCCCCAAGGATCGCGAGTACTTCGACCTGTTCGAGCAGGCGGGGGCGAACATCCTGCGCGCCGCCGACCTGCTCGACCAGATGATGCGGGGCTACCCCGACACGGCCGGCCTGGCGCGGGACATCCTCATCTGCGAGCAGGAGGGCGACCGGATCACCCACGACGCGATCCGGCGCCTGAACCAGACCTTCGTCACCCCGATCGACCGCGAGGACATCTACGAGCTCGTCTCCGCGCTCGACGACGTCGTGGACTACACCGAGGAGGTCGCCGACTACCTCGGGCTCTACAAGATCGAGGCGCCGATGGAGCAGGCCCAGCGCCTGACGCACATCCTGCTCCAGGCCGCCCGGGAGCTGGCCGAGGCGATCCCGCTCCTCCGGGGGTTTCAGGACCTCTCCAAGCACACGGTGGAGGTCAACCGGCTCGAGAACGACGGGGATCGCGTCTCGCGCGAGGCGATGGCCTCGCTGTTCGACAACGGGATCGACCCGATGGTGGTCATCCGCTGGAAGGACATCTTCGAGCGGCTCGAGTCGGCGATCGACCAGACCGAGACGGTGGCGAACATCCTCGAGGGCATCGTCATCAAGAACGGGTAGGGCGCCCGCGCGATGCACGACACCACCATCCTCGTCATCGTCATCGCCACCGCGCTGGCGTTCGACTTCACCAACGGGTTCCACGACACCGCCAACGTCGTGGCGACGACGATCTCGACGCGGGCGCTTCCGCCCCGGACGGCGATCGCGATCGCCGCGCTGCTGAACTTCGCGGGGGCGTTCCTGTCGCTCAAGGTCGCCGCCGTGGTGGGCAAGGGCATCGTGGACCCGAAGACGATCACCACCACGATCGTGTTCGCGGGGCTCATCGGCGCGATCTTCTGGAATCTGGTGACCTGGTACTTCGGCCTTCCCTCCAGCTCCTCCCACGCGCTCATCGGCGGGGTCGGGGGCGCGGCCTTCGCGGCCCACGGCGCCCACGCCGTGATCGGCGCCGGGCTGCTCGGCAAGGTGGTCATCCCCGCGGTGGTCGCTCCCGTGCTGGCCTTCGTGGTGGCGGGCACGGCGATCCTCCTCGTCTACCGGCTGGTGGGACGGCTGCGGCCGGGACCCGTGAACCGCGGCTTTCGCGTGGGGCAGATCGCCTCGGGCGGCCTGCTCGCGCTCGCCCACGGGACCAACGACGCCCAGAAGACGATGGGCGTGATGACCCTGGCACTCATCGCCAACGGGAGCCTCGCCAAGACGGCCGGAACTCCGGACTGGGTCAAGGTCAGTGCGGCCGCCGCGATCGCACTCGGGACGTACAGCGGTGGTTGGCGGATCATCAAGACCATGGGCAGCCGGATCATCCGGATGGACTCGACCCAGGGCTTCAGCGCGCAGGGCGCCGGCGCCGCGGTGATCCTCACCGCCTCGCACTTCGGCTACCCGCTCTCAACCACCCACGTCATCTCCGGGGGCATCATGGGTGCCGGCGCGGCCAAGCGCTTCTCGGCCGTCCGCTGGGGCGTGGCGGGCAACATCGTGATCGCATGGGTGCTCACCCTGCCCGCCGCCGCGGTGGTGGGCGCCGGGGTCTACGCGGTGACGCGGGCGTTTGGCGCCGGGGCGGCGGGTCCCGTGATCGTCGCCCTCGCCTGCATCGCCCTGATCGCCGCGCTCTTCGCGCGACGCTTCCAGGTCACCGCGCGGGTGGCGACCGCGGAGTGATCGCGGCGCTCGTCGACACCAAGGCGCTCTTCAAGGTCGTGTGGGTATCGCTGGCCGGCGGCGTGGGCGTCACGCTCGCCTACTCGCTCGTGGTCTTCGGAGTCGCCCGGGCGGGCGATCTGCGCCGTCAGGAGCGGGGCGCCGCGGCGGCCGGCTACGCCGTCCTCGCCGTCGTCGGGCTGGCGATCTGCGTCTGGGCCCTCGTGCGCGGCTATCTCCTGCTCATCGAGAAGAAGTGACGGGGAGAGCGCTCGTCGGCTCTCGGTCGAGGGCCTAGAGCGAGTCGGGAGCGAGGCGCGGCTCGTCGGGAGCGACGGGAGCCTGCGCGATATCGACGTCGGTCTCGAGCGCCCCGTACTCCACCGACTTGAGCACCCGGGCCGGCGAGCCCGCGGCGATGGAGAACGGCGGCAGGTCGGTCGTCACCACGCTGTTGGCACCGATCACGCAGCGCTCGCCGATGCTCACCCCGCTGGTGACGACAACGTTGGCCCCGCACCACACGTTGTCGCCGATCCGCGTCGTGCCCTTGGAGGTGAAGCCCTGCCAGGTCACGGGCAGCGCGGGATCGTCGAAGCGATGGTTGCCGTCGGTGACGAAGCAGCCGTTGGCGAACATGCAGTGCGAGCCGATGTCCACGAGCTCCATCGCCGCGATCATCACCCCGAGGTTGAGGAAGGTCCCCTCCCCGATGCGGATCCGCGCCTCGCCCGGCGCCGTGAGCCACACGCCCGGCTCGAGCAACGCCCCGGGACCGATCTCTAGGCGCCCCTCGTCGAGCATCTCGAGCACGTTGCCGTGGACGGGCCAGCGGACGAAGGCCTCGCGCCGGAGCAAGTGCCAGTGGATCCGCGCCCGCCGCCACGGGAACGAGTTGCGCTCATACCAGCGCCACTTCTGCGCCCAGAGCTTGGCCTGCGCTCGGGTGGGAGCCATCGGCCCAGCCTATTGCTCGGCGGGCGGGAGGCGCCGGGCAATCTCCGCGCGCCGGAAGTCGAAGATCGCGTCGAGGTCGCGGCGCACGAGCGCCACGTGGGCGATGGCGCCCAGGGGCCCGAGCGGGAGCCGGTAGCGCACCCGGTCGCGCATGAGGGTGCCCTCCGGGTGGGGCTCGAAGGTGTGGGTGTGGTGCCAAAGCGCATAGGGACCTCGGAGCTGGCGGTCGACGAAGCGCCGACCCGGCTCCCAGTCCTCGATCCGCGTGAGCCAGCGCAGCCGCACTCCGTGGAGCCTCAGCTCGTACTCGATCAGCGTGCCGAGCCGCATCTCGATCGGCCGCGGCGTGAGGACCTCGAAGCCGAGGAACGGCGGGGTGATCTCCTCGAGGTTGTAGGCGTCCTGGAAGAACTCCCACGCCTCGGAGGGAGGGCGAGGAAGCACCTGCTCCTGCTCGAGGACGTGGACGCGCATGCCGGCCCGGGACGGTAGCCCCTCAACGCTCTATTAGCTTGCGCGCCGCATGCGGCTCGCGCGCAGGATCTCGGAGACCGATCTGGCGGGGCCGGTGCTCGTGGCCGCCGTGGTACTCGCGGCCTTCATCGGAGTGCGGCTGCACTCCTACGGGGGCGACCCGACCGGGTTCGTGCAGTTCGGGCGCACCGGCGTGGCCGTCATCCAGCCGCCGCCCGGAGCGATCATCCGCCCCGACCAGGGATACGACGGCGCGCTCTTCTGGCTCCAGGCGCACGATCCCATCCTCCTGCGCGATCGGACCGTCGCGCGCCTGAACGTCGCTCACGGCGAGTTCGCGCCGTCCGCGTGGCCTACCCCGCCCTCGCCGGAGCGCTGTCGCTCGGCTCGGACGGCGCCCTTCCCTGGACCCTGCTCGGGCTCGACGTTCTCGCCGTGCTCGCTCTGAGCGCCGGAGCCGCCGCCTTCTTGCGCGCGGAGGGCCGCTCGGGCTGGTGGGCGCTGGCGATCGGACTCTCTCCGGGGCTAATGCTCGCGCTGCTCCGCGACCTGAGCGACCCGGTCGCGACCGCCGCGGGGCTCGGCGGCCTCATGGCCTGGCACCATCGACGGCGCGGAATCGCCACCGCGCTGCTGACGCTCGCGGTGCTCACCCGCGAGCCGATGGTGTTCGCGTCGCTGGCGGTGGGCCTGAGCGCCCTGCTGGGTGTCCGCGGCGGCGTTCACGACGAGCGCCGGCACCTGCCGGAGCGGCTGAGGAGGGCGGCTCCCGTGACGCTGATTCCGCTGGCCGCGTTCGCCGGGTGGTACGCCTACGTGACCTTCCGCTTCGGCGGGACGCTCCCGGCCTCCACCAACCCGCCGGGTGAGTTCTCCTTCCCCTTCGACGGGCTTCTCACCGCCATCCGGGGCGAGAGCCATCGCCCGGCGATCGAGGCGGGATGGGGCCTGGCCTACCTCGTCCTGATCCTCGCCGCGCTCGTCGCGGTGGTGCGAGCGCTCATCCGCTCGCGTGATGCGCTGACGCTCACCGCGGCGCTCTTCGCGGTCGCGGTCTGCCTCGAGACCTACGCGAGCGACAAGTGGACCTACACGCGCCAGACCGTCCCGCTCGTCCTCGCCCTCGGCCTGGCCGGTCTGGTGGGCCGGCGGCGCCTGGCCCCCGCGCTCGCCGCGGCCGTCGCCGGACTGACCCTGCTCGCGCCGCTGGCGTTCCGAGCCTCGGCCGGGGCCTAAGAACCCTTTCACAATGAGACGGATTGTGTCGGGGTGGTCGACTCGGGGATGCCGGGCGTCGCACTACACCCCAGTCGATGCAGCGCATCGGCGAGGATGTCGAGTGGCGATCCGGCGCCGCGAGGCGGCGGCATCCGGCGCGTCCGGCTTTGTGAAACGGGTTCTAGGCGGCCGCGGCGGCCTGCCGCCGCGGCGCGCGCCGGCTCACCTTGGGCGCCGGCAGGAGCGGGGCGAGGAACCGGCCCGTCACGGAGTCCTCCATCGCCGCGACGTCCTCGGGCGTGCCGGTGGCCATGAGATAGCCGCCCTCCTCGCCGCCCTCGGGGCCCATGTCGATCAGGCGGTCGGCCGTCTTGATCACGTCGAGGTTGTGCTCGATGACCACGACCGAGTTGCCGGCCTGCACCAGGCGCTGGAGCACCTCGAGCAACCGCTGTATGTCCGCGAAGTGCAGTCCGGTGGTGGGCTCGTCGAGGATGTAGAGCGTCCGGCCGGTGGCCACCTTGCTGAGCTCCGCCGCCAGCTTCACTCGCTGCGCCTCGCCGCCCGAGAGCGTGGTGGCGGGCTGCCCGACGCGCATGTAGCCCAGGCCGACATCGTGCAGCGTCTGGAGGCGGCGTCTGATCTTCGGGATGTGGGTGAAGAACTCGAGCGCCTCCTCGACCGGCATCTCGAGCACGTCCGCGATCGTCCTGCCCTTGAAGCGCACGTCGAGCGTCTCGCGGTTGTAGCGCTTGCCGTGGCACTGCTCGCAGGGCACGTAGACGTCGGGGAGAAAGTGCATCTCGATCTTGATCTGCCCGTCGCCCCGGCACACCTCGCAGCGGCCGCCCTTGACGTTGAAGGAGAAGCGCCCGGGCTTGTACCCGCGCGCGCGGGCCTCCTGGGTCTTCGAGAAGAGCTCGCGGATCTGGTCGAAGAGTCCGATGTAGGTGGCCGGGTTGGAACGCGGGGTGCGCCCGATCGGCGACTGGTCGACCGAGATGATCTTGTCGAGCTGGTCGAGTCCGGTGATCCGCTTGTGGGCGCCGGGGCGCTGCTTGGCGCGGTGCAGCCGGTTGGCCACCGCCTTGAAGAGCACGTCGTTGACCAGCGTGGACTTCCCCGAGCCCGAGACGCCGGTGACGCACGTGAAGGTGCCGAGCGGCACGGCGACGTTCACGTCCTTGAGGTTGTGCTGCCGGGCGCCCTCGATCTTCACGTGCCCGCTCGCGCGCCGGCGCTTGTGCGGCACCTCGATCCGCCTCTCCCCCGAGAGGAACTGGCCCGTCGCCGACTCGGGAACCCGCGAGACCTGCTCGGCGGTGCCGGCCGCGACTACGTGCCCCCCGTGCTCCCCGGCGCCGGGGCCCATGTCGACGAGGTGGTCGGCCGCGCGCATCGTGCCCTCGTCGTGTTCCACGACGAGCACCGTGTTCCCCAGGTCGCGCAGCCGCTTGAGCGTGGCGATGAGCCGCTCGTTGTCGCGCTGGTGCAGCCCGATCGAGGGCTCGTCGAGGATGTAGAGGACGCCCACGAGCGAAGAGCCGATCTGGGTGGCCAGCCGGATCCGCTGCGCCTCGCCGCCCGAGAGCGTCGCCGCGGCGCGCTCCATCGAGAGGTACCCGACCCCGACGTTGTCCAGAAAGCGCAGCCGCTCCTCGATCTCGCGGAGGATGAGGCGGGCGATCCGGCGCTCGGTGTCGGAGAGCTCGAGCGCCTCGAGCCAGGCGATGGCCCGGCGGGCGGAGAGGCCGACGAACTCGTGGATCGCCGTGCCGCCCACGCGCACCGCGCGCGACTCGGGGCGCAGCCGCGCCCCGCGGCAGTCCGGACACGGACGCACCGACATGTACTCCTCGATCTTCTCGCGCGCGTGCTCGGAGTCGGTCTCGCGGTAGCGGCGCTCGAGGTTCGAGACGATCCCCTCGAAGCTCGTCGAGTAGGAGCGCCGGCGCCCGAAGCGGTTGCGGTACTGGATGTGGATGCGGTCGCCGTTCGTTCCGAAGAGAAAGAACTCGCGCGCCTCCTCGGGCAGCTCCTGCCACGGCGTCTCGAGGTCGACGTCGTAGCGCTCGGCGATCGACTGGGTGAGCTGCTCGTAGTAGTTCGACGCGCTCGTGGACCAGGGGACGATCGCGCCCTCGCCCACCGAGAGCGAGGGATCGGGGACGATGAGATCCGGGTCGATCTCCATCTGGGATCCGAGCCCGGTGCAGCGCGGGCACGCGCCGTGCGGCGAGTTGAAGGAGAAGATCCGCGGCTCGAGCTCGGGCATGGAGATGCCGCAGTGCAGGCACGCGAAGCGCTCGGAGTAGGTGAGGACCTGCGACGCGGCACCGGGGGCGGCGTCCGCGTCGACGAGCTCGATCTCCACGATCCCGTCGGCGAGCGCCACCGCGGTCTCGACCGAGTCGGCGAGGCGCTTGCGCAGCTCGGGCTTCATGACCAGGCGGTCGACGACCACCGCGAGGTCGTGCTTGAACTTCTTGTCGAGCTCAATTTGCTCGTCGAGCCGCCGCAGGTCGCCGTCGACCTTGACCCGGGTGAACCCCTCCGCGCGGAACTCCTCGAGCATCTTGCCGTACTCGCCCTTGCGCCCGCGCACCACCGGGGCCAGCACCATGAATCGGGTCCCCTCGGCGAGCTCCATGATCTGGTCGATGATCTGCTCGGTGGACTGTGCGGCGATCGGGCGCCCGCAGTTGTGGCAGTGGGGTTGGCCGACGCGCGACCACAGCAGCCGCAGGTAGTCGTAGATCTCGGTGACGGTTCCGACCGTCGAGCGCGGGTTGCGCGAGGTGGTCTTCTGGTCGATCGAGATCGCCGGGGAGAGCCCCTCGATCGAGTCGACGTCGGGCTTGTCCATCTGGCCGAGGAACTGCCGCGCGTAGGCCGAGAGGGACTCGACGTAGCGGCGCTGCCCCTCCGCGTAGATCGTGTCGAAGGCCAGGGAGGACTTGCCCGAGCCCGAGAGCCCCGTTATGACCACCAGCGCGTCGCGCGGGAGGGCCACGGTGACGTCCTTGAGGTTGTGCTCGCGGGCGCCGGAGACCACAAGCTGAGCGGGCCCCGCGGGACGCGAAAGGGACTTCGGCGGCATGCTTTCCAGTGTACGACGCCGAACAGACGTTCGGGGTAGACGCGACGCGCGCCGGCCCGCAACGTGCGTACGAACCTCGGCGTTCGAGCTAGCCCTCCACGCTCGCGTACACCTCGTCGAGCAGCGTCGAGCGGTCGTCGAGCTGGAAGTTCTCCGAGAGGTAGCGGTCGGTCTCCTCACGGGGTGCCCCGTTGAGAGCCATGTTCAGCGCGATGAGGCGCGCGCCCTCGGCGTCGGCGTTGCCCGCCGGCGCCCGCGTCCCGACCGCCGCTCGCGCGGCCAGCGGCTCGGAGTCGAGTTCGTCGTCGGGCTCGGCCTCCACCGCCCGCACGGACTCGTCGAGCTCGCGCGGGTCGGGGTGGACGGCGGGCACGTCGGGAGCGACCGGAGCGGCGACCGAGGTCTCCCCGTCCGCATGGAGATCCGGCTCGTGGTGAGCGGTCTCCGGGTGCGCGATCTCAGGCTCGTGAGACCCGCTCTCGGCCTCGTGATGCGCGGTCTCGGTCATGGAGAACTCAGGTACGGCGCCCCCGATCTCCTCCATCTCGAACGGCTCGGGAGAGTGCGGCGCCGGCGCGGCCGGCTCCTCCCACGCGAGCTCGGGCGGCGGAGGCTCGTAGGCGGGCTCGGCCACCGCCGGCGGGGACCAGGCACCCACCTCGGCCGAAGGCAACGTCGACGTGGTGCTGGAGTAGGACGACGGGGCCTCGGGCGCCTCCGGCTCGAAGCCGCCTCCCACGCCCGTGGCCTCGTGCACCTCGCTCATGTTCTCCTCGAGCAGCGCGAGATCTGCGCCAAGCCGGTTCAGCCCGGTTTGGAGGCTCTCCACGAGGGCGTTCAGCTCGCTCTCCATCGCGTCGACCCGCCCGAGCATGACCGAGGTCGACTCGGACACGCTGCCCACGTAGTCCCGCGCCCGGTCCTCGGCCTGCTCACGGCAATGGCGTGCCTCCTCCGTGGCGTCCTCGCGAATCTCCCGCGCCTCGTCCTCGGCCTGTCTTTCGATCTCCGCGGCGCTCGACTCCGCCGCCTCCACAATCGCGCGTACCTGCTCGCTGGCCGCGGAGGCCAGGGTCTCGGTGCGCCGGCGGCTCGAGCGCTTGAGGTGGTCGATCTCCTCCGCGATCTGGGCGAGGTGGGCGTCGACCACCTCCGGCTCGTAGCCGCGGCGGCCGATGGGAAAGTCCTTCTTCTCGATGGTCTGGCGCTCGAGAGCCAAGGGAAAACGCACCTCCGGAAGGGATTGGACGTCTGCTCAGCGTACCGAGGTCCGGCTCAGCGCGTGGCGGGGGTGGGCGAGCCCGGGGCACGCTCGGCCCGCGCGGCCTCGAGCTCGCGCGCGAGCGCCTTGATCTCGTCGCGCAGCTTGGCCGCGTACTCGAAGCGGAGCTCCTCGGCGGCGACGAGCATCTCCTCCTCGAGCTCCACGATCGTCTTCTCGAGCTCCTCGGCGCTCAACTCGCCCTCCCGGCGCTTGACCCGTCGCCTGCCCTTGGGGACCTTCGACTCCATCTGAAGGAACTCGGCGATGTCCGAGATGCCCTTGACGATCGTCTCGGGGGTGATCCCGTGCTGCTCGTTGTAGGCGAGCTGGATCGCCCGTCGTCGGTCGGTCTCGCCGATCGCCGCCCGCATCGCGCGGGTCTCCTTGTCGGCGTACATGAGCACGGTGCCGGCCACGTTGCGCGCCGCGCGCCCGATGGTCTGGATGAGCGAGGTCTCCCCACGCAGGAAGCCCTCCTTGTCGGCGTCGAGGATCCCGACGAGGGTCACCTCGGGCAGGTCGAGCCCCTCGCGCAGGAGGTTCACCCCGACGAGCACGTCGTACTCCCCGAGCCGCAGTTCGCGGATGATCTGGATGCGCTCGAGGGTGTCGATCTCCGAGTGGAGGTAGCGAACGCGAAAGCCCATCTCGAGCAGGTAGTCCGTCAGGTCCTCGGACATCTTCTTGGTCAGGGTGGTCACGAGCACGCGCTCGTCGCGGTCGACCCGGACCCGGACCTCGTTCATGAGGTCGTCGATCTGGTTCTTCGTCTCGCGCACCTCGATCGCGGGGTCGACGATCCCCGTCGGACGGACGATCTGCTCCACGATCCGGTTGGAGTGCGTGCGCTCGTACTCGCCCGGAGTGGCGGAGACGAACACGAGCTGAGGGGTAATGGAGAGGAACTCCTCGAACTTCTGCGGACGGTTGTCCATCGCGCTCGGCAGGCGGAAGCCGTAGTCGACGAGCGTCTGCTTGCGGGAGCGGTCGCCCTCGAACATGCCGCCGATCTGGGGGACGGTTTGGTGGGACTCGTCGATGAAGCAGACGAAGTCGCGCGGGAAGTAGTCGATCAGGCAGTAGGGCCGGTCGCCCGGGTTGCGCCCGTCGAGGATCCGCGAGTAGTTCTCGATCCCCGAGCAGAAGCCCATCTCGCGGAGCATCTCCATGTCGTACTGGGTGCGCTGGCGCAGCCGGTGGGACTCGAGCAGCTTGCCCTCGGCCTCGAGCTCGGCGCAACGGGCGTTCAGCTCGCGCCCGATCTCGGCCACCGCGCCCTCGATCTGCCCCTCGCGCACGTTGTAGTGGGTGGCGGGCCAGATCGCCACGTGCTCGAGGTCGTCCTGGATGAGCTCGCCCGTGAGCGGGTCGAAGTGCTGGAGGCGCTCGACCTCGTCGCCGAACAGGGTCGCGCGGAACGCCGTCTCCGCGTAGGCCGGGAAGACCTCGAGGGTCTCTCCCCTCACGCGGAAGGTGCCGCGCGCGAGCGCCGTGTCGTTGCGCGTGTACTGGATGGAGACGAGCTTGCGCAGCAGCTCGTCGCGGTCGACGAACTGGCCGCGGTTGAGCGTCTGGAGGTTCGCGTCGTAGACCTCGGGGGAGCCGAGGCCGTAGATGCAGGAGACCGAGGCCACGATGATGACGTCGCGGCGGGCGAAGAGCGCGGCGGTGGCGGCGTGCCTGAGCCGGTCGATCTCCTGGTTGATGGCCGAGTCCTTCTCGATGTAGAGGTCCTTCGAGGGGACGTAGGCCTCGGGCTGGTAGTAGTCGTAGTAGGAGACGAAGTACTCCACCGCGTTCTGCGGAAAGTAGGTGCGGAACTCGTTGCAGAGCTGCGCGGCCAGGGTCTTGTTGTGGGCGATCACGAGCGCCGGCTTGCCGACCTTCTCGATCGTCGAGGCCATGGTCATCGTCTTGCCCGTGCCCGTCGCCCCGAGCAGGGTCATCGACCGCTCGCCGCCCTCGATCCCCTCGGCCAGCGAGGCGATCGCCTTGGGCTGGTCGGCGGCGGGACGGTAGGTCGCGTCGAGCTGGTAGGCCGGCATCCAGCGAGGGTACCGCCGCCCGGGGCGTCAGCGGAGGGGCGGCCGGCGCCAAGGGCTGCTGCGCCCGCTAGGCGTCCGCGGCGCCGGCGCTCGCTGCCGACGCCCCGACCTCGCCCGCACCCCCGCCGCTCCCGGCCGATCCGCCCCCGCCTCGCTCGCCCGCCGCCAGCCGGCTCTTGCGCGCCCCGTAGAGGAAGTAGACGACGAGGCCGACCGCCATCCACCCGAAGAACCGCAGCCACGTCGCCCCGGGGAGGTTGAGCATGAGGTAGAGCGAGGCGAGCACGGAGAGGATCGGGACGAGCGGGACGAGGGGCGTGCGGAACGCGCGCTGCAGGTCGGGACGCTTGCGCCGCAGCACGATGACGCCGATCGACACGAGCACGAACGCGAACAGGGTGCCGATGTTCACGAGCTCGGCGAGCACGTCGAGCGAGAGGAGCGCCGTGAGCGCGGCGACCGCGATGCCGGTCACGAGCGTCGTGCGGTACGGCGTGCCGAAGCGCTCGGAGACCTTGGAGAAGACGGGCGGCAGCAGCCGGTCGCGGCTCATGGCGAAGAACACCCGGCTCTGCCCCAGCATCAGGATGAGCATGACCGTGGTCAGCCCGGCGAGCGCGCCGAAGGACACGACCTGCGCGATCACTGGCTGGCCCACGGAGCGGAAGGCGTTGGACAGCGGCGCCGCGGTCTTGATTTGGGTGTACTTGACCATGCCGGTCACCACGAGGGAGACCGCGACGTAGAGGACGGTGCAGATGCCCAGCGACGCGAAGATGCCGATCGGCAGGTCGCGCTGTGGCCGCTTGGACTCCTCGGCCGTCGTCGCCACCACGTCGAACCCGATGAACGCGAAGAACACGAGCGCGGCGCCGCTGAAGATCCCGCCGATCCCGAACGCCCCCGAGCCCAGCCCGAGATCCTGCAGCAGGGTGCTCTCCGACGAGGCGCCGGCGGCGCCCATCGAGCCCTTCGGTGGGACGAACGGCTGCAGGTTCGAGCCCTTCACGTAAAAGAGGCCGGCGACGATCACGAGGAGCACGATCGCCACCTTGATCGCGACGATGACCGCGTTGAAGCGGGTCGAGAGCCGGATCCCGAGGCACAGCAGCACAGTGAGGATGAGTACGATCCCCGCCGCCACGAGGTTGTGGTGGGTACCGTCGAGCCAGGTGGGGAGGTTGACGCCGAAGGTGTCCTCGAGCACCGTGCGGAAGTACGTGGACCAGCCCGAGGCGACGGTTGCCGCTCCGAGGGCGAGCTCGAGGATCAGGTCCCAGCCGATGATCCAGGCCACGAGCTCGCCGAGGCTCGCGTAGGAGAAGGTGTACGCCGAGCCCGCCACCGGAACGGTCGAGGCGAACTCGGCGTAGCAGAGCGCGGCGAGCGCACAGGCGATGCCCGCGGCCACGAACGAGAGGGCGATCGCCGGGCCGGCGATCGTGCCGGCGGCCTTGCCGGTCAGGACGAAGATCCCCGTTCCGATGATCACGCCGATCCCGATTACCGTGAGGTCGATCGGTCCGAGCGCGCGCCGCAGCCGGCGCTCGGGCTCGTCCGTGTCGGCGATCGACTGCTCGACCGTCTTCGTGCGCAGCAGGTTCAGCGGCATCGTTCCCCCCGGTACGTGGCCTGTGCTCTGATTCGAGCCCGTGCGACGCGTGATCTTACGCTTCGCCGCCGACGCGAGGGCCGGCCCCTACCGCACGGGCCCCAGGCCGAGCTCGCGCGCGTAGGAGCGGCGATACTCCCGCTGCGCGCCCAGCACCTTCTTCACGTAGGCTCGCGTTTCGGTGAACGGGATGTCGGCGGCCCGGAGATCGCCCGGGTGCCCGCCGGCGCGGGCGATCCAGCGGTTCACGTTGGTCTCCCCGCCGTTGTAGGCGGCGACGGCCGCCACGGTCTGCTGGCCGTAGCGGTCCAGCAGGTAGCGCAGGTAGTAGGAGCCGTAGGAGATGTTCACCTGCGGCGTGGCGAGATCGGCCTCGGTGAACGCCGTTCCGCCCGAGCGGTGTGCGAGAAAGCTCGCGGTGGCGGGCAGGATCTGCATGAGCCCCTCGGCCCCGGCGGGCGAGGTGCGCGGAACGAACTTCGTCTCCGCGTAGATCACCGCGGCGATCAGCGCGGGATCGAGCCGCTTGGCCTTCGCCTGCTGGCGGATGATGTCGGTGTGCTGGAGGGGCAGCACGATCTTCTGGGTCACCTTGTCGACCGTCGGCGCGATGATCACCACCGCCAGCGCGAGGAGCACGAGCGCGAGGAGCACGAGACCGCGCCGCGGGCGGCGCGAGGCCGGCGACGCCCGGGGCGCGCCCAGCGTTCTCAGGCGCGCCTCGCGGTCGCGCAAGCTCGTGTCGCGGGAGCTCATCCCTCCAGCTTGGCAAGGGTCTGCGACAGCGCCCGCTCGAGCTCGCTCTCCGTCCCGTCGTTGACCACGACCCACGTCGCGCGGCGTGCCTTCTCGTCTTGGGGGAGCTGGCGCGAGGTGCGCTCCCCGAGCGCCGCGTGGCTCCGGGCGCCGGCCCGCTCGGAGCGCACGCCCTCGTCGGCGACCACGGCGAGGGTGGCGTCGAAGCCCTTCTCCATCCCGGCCTCGAAGAGCAGGGGCACCTCCACCACCGCGGCGCGCGGCGGCTGCTCGCGGGCCGCCAGCTCCTCCCGCCAGGCGGCGATGCGGGCGCCGACCCGGGGCCAGAGCGCCTCCTCGAGCCAGCCGCGGTCCTCCTCGGAGGAAAACGCGCGCCCGGCGACGGCCGAGCGGTCGACCCGGCCGCCCGGCGCCATCTCCTCGCCCCAGCGCGCGACGACGGCGTCGCGCAGCTCGTCGGTCTCGTAGAGCTCGTGCACCACGGTGTCCGTGGAGAGCGTCGCCGCCCCGAGGCGCTCGAGCGCCGCCAGCGCGGTCGACTTGCCCGCGCCGAGCCCGCCGGTCAGCCCGATGAAGGGAAGGCGGGCAGGGTCGCTCAGGACTCGGAGGGCTGCGGCTCGGCGGGGCTCTGCGGGTCGGCGGGGCTCTGCGGGTCGGCGGGACTCTCGGCATCGGCGGCCACCGCCTCGGCGGCGGCATGGTCGTCGGCGGGCGTTCCCTGATCGGTCACGCTCTCGGGGTCGGCGGCCACGGCCTCGGCCTGCGCCGCGTCGTCGCCGGAGAAGACGTCCTCGGAGAGGCCGAGCTCGGGCACGTGGTCGAGGTCGGAAGCGCCCGGGGTGCCCTCGGCGTCCTCGGCATCGTCGAGATCGGGAGGGGCCGCGCCCTCGCGCTGGAGCGGGAGCACCTGGTCCTCAACCCGCTTGACCGACAGAGAGAGCCGGCGGCGCTCAGAGTCGATCTCGAGGATCCGCACCCGCACGTCGTCGCCGGGCTGGATGATCTCGCGCGGGTTCTCCACGTGATGCTGAGCGAGCTCGGAGATGTGCACGAGCCCCTCCACCCCGTCGAGGATCTCCACGAACGCGCCGAAGGTGACGACCTTGGTGACCTTGCCCTCGAGCTCGTCGCCCACGCGGTAGGTGGAGACCACCCGCTGCCACGGGTCCTCCTGGGTCTGCTTGAGCCCGAGGGAGATGCGCTGGCGGTCGCGGTCGATGTCGAGCACCTTGACGTTGACCGTGGAGCCGATGGAGAGGATCTCGCTCGGGTGGTTGACGTGCGACCACGAGAGCTCGGAGATGTGGATGAGCCCGTCGATGCCGTCGAGGTCGACGAAGGCGCCGAAGTCGACGATGTTCGAGATCGTGCCGTCCACGACCTGGCCGGGCTGCAGGCGGTCGAGGATGCGCTCGCGGTCCTCCTTGCGCTGCTCCTCGAGCACCGCGCGGCGGGAGAGCACCACGTTGTTGCGCTGACGGTTGAGCTCGATGACCTTGCACTCGATCTGCTGGCTCGTGTACTCGTCGAGGTTCGGCACCCGGCGGATGTCGACGAGCGAGGCGGGCAGGAAGCCGCGCACCCCGAGGTCGATGATGAGCCCACCCTTGACCACCTCGATGACCGTGCCGATCACGGGCTCGCCGGACTCGGCGGCGGCCTCGATGCGGCGCCACGCCTTCTCGAAGCGGGCGCGCTTCTTGGAGAGGATGAGGCGCCCGTCCGGGTCTTCCTTGATGAGGACGAGGGCGTCGACCTCCTCGCCCATCTCGACCTCGTCCTTGGGGTCGACCGACTTGCGGATGGAGAGCTCGTGAGCAGGGATGACCCCCTCGGACTTGTAGCCGATGTCGACGAGGACCTCGTCCTTGTCGATGCGCACGACGTTGCCGGTGACCACATCGCCCTCCTCGAAGGGGACGAAGGTGGCGTCGTAGTTGGGGACGAGCTGGCCGTCGACCTCGAGGAGAAGGCCGCCGGAGCCCTCGACGACCGTGGCGTTCTGCAGGTCGGAGGGAGGGGCGATGAGCGTGGAGGACATTGGTCGGAGAGGTTAGCTCAAACCCGGAGGGGCGCCCGTGCCGACCTATGATCCGCACGATGCCCGTGAGAGCCACCAAACGCGGCGAGCAGCGCACCCCCCTGCGCGGCACGTGGGACGTGCTCGTGTGCGGTGCGAGCTTCGGCGGGCTGGCCGTGGCCCGGGAGCTCGCCGGCTCGGGCGCGCGCGTGCTCCTGCTCGACCGCTACGAGGTGGGTGAGCGTCAGACCTCGGCCTGCGGCGTTCCCACGGACTGGCTCGTGAACCTCGGGCTCGAGGCGTCGGTGCAGCAGACCTTCGAGGAGCTGGTTCTGCACATGCCCCACCGCACGATCCGCTACCGGCTGCCGTGGTCGTTCTCGACGTTCGACTACCGGGCGAGCTGCGCCGGGTTGCGCGAGCAGGGCGACGCCGAGTTCGAGACCGCCAAGGTCGAGGGACGTACGGGCTCCACCGTGCGCACCGACCGGGGTGACGTGAGCGCGCCGCTGATCGTCGACGCGCTCGGGTGGCGCCGCGTGCTCGGGGCGGGCGAGAACGTCCAGCCTCCCGACGCGCTGCTCTCGCGCGGCCTCGAGGTTCACCCGCACGAGGGTGGCGAGGAGCTCGAGATCTGGATCGACCGCTCCTACATACCGGCGGGCTACGGCTGGAGCTTCCCCGCCGGCGCCGAGAAGCGGATCGGCATCGGCTCCTTCGACCCCCGCCACCACGTCAAGGAACCGACCGTGCGCCTGGCGCACGACCAGGGCGCGGCGAGCGTCAACTACCAGGGCAACTGGATCCCCCACGCGATCCGGCCCGGAGCGGAGGACGGCATCTTCTTCGTCGGCGACTCGGCCGGGCACTGCCTGCCGCTCACCGCGGAGGGCATCCGCACCGCGCTCTACTTCGGGCTGGCCTGCGGGCGGGAGCTCCGCGCGGTGCTCGAGGGCCGCCTCTCGCCCGGGGAGGCGCTGCGCCGCTACGCCGCCTTCGTCGATGAGCACGCGTGGAAGTACCGTGCTCTGCTGCGCGTGCAGCGCACGGTTCCGCGCCTGCCTCCGCGCGTGCTCGGGATGCTGCTCGGCACGATGGCCACGCGGCGCGTCACCGACTGGTCCTTCGAGCACTACCTGAACATCGCCCACCCTCGCTACGCGCTCTCCGGGCACGAGCCGCGCGCGGCGGACGCCGCCGGCCGGGCGCCGCTCGCGGCCTGAGCTATTCGCGTACCACGAGGTAGGTGCCGAGCGCGAGCAGCGCGACGCCCGCGAGCCGCAGCACGCCGACGGGCTGGCGCGGCACCCCGATCAGCCCGAACTGGTCGATGAGCACCGACGCGGTGAGCTGGCCGGCTATGACCCCGGCGACGACGCCCGTGGCGCCGAGCGTGCGCACGGCGACGAGCGAGGCCGAGACGAACGCGGCGCCGAACAGGCCGCCGAGATAGACCCACCATGGAAGCTCCCGGATAGCACCCACCCGGCCGAAGCCGCCCCCGAAGAGCAGCGTGATCCCGACGAGCATGATCGTGCCGACCCCGAAGGAGACGACCGCGGCCGGGAAGGTCCCGACCGACTTCCCCAGCCGCGAGTTGATCGGCGCCTGGAAGGCGACCATCACCCCCACGGCGGCGGTGATGGCCACCGCCAGCCCGCGCGCGAGCACCTACTTGGCCTCGAGCCAGTTCGGGCCCACGCCGGCGTCGACGGTCAGCGGCGGGTCGAGGGCGAGCGCGGAGACCATCTGGGCCGTGACGATCTCCCGGGCGCGCGAGGCCTCCTCCTCCGGGCCCTCGAAGAGCAGCTCGTCGTGGATCTGGAGGATCAGCCGCGTCTGCAGGCCGGAGTCGGCCAGCGCGGCTTGACAGGAGACCATCGCCACCTTGATGATGTCCGCCGCCGTGCCCTGGATGACCGTGTTGACCGCGAGGCGCTCGCCGAGCTTGCGCAGCTCCCAGCGGCGCGCGCGCAGCTCGGGCACCTGGCGTCGGCGCCCGAACAGCGTGGTCACGTAGCCGTCCTCGGTCGCGCGCTCGATCGTCGTCTCGATGAAGCGGCGCACGGCGGGAAAGCCGTCGAGGTAGCGCTCGATGAACTCCTGGGCCTCCTCCTGGGGGATCTGCAGCCGGTCGGCGAGCCCGTAGCCCGAGAGCCCGTACACGATCCCGTAGTTGACCATCTTGGCCTTGGAGCGGGCGCCCGCGTCGACCCCGTCGGGCGCGAGACCGAGGATCGAGCCCGCGGTGGCGGTGTGCACGTCCTCCCCGCGCCGGAAGATGTCCTTGAGCACCTCCTCCTCGGCGATGTGCGCGAGCACGCGCAGCTCCACCTGGGAGTAGTCGGCGGAGATCAGCACGTGGCCGGGCTCGGCCACGAAGCACGCGCGGATCTCGCGCCCGAGCGGGGTGCGGATCGGGATGTTCTGCAGGTTCGGATTGGTGGAGGAGAGCCGTCCCGTGGCGGCCGTCACCTGGTTGAAGGTGGTGTGCAGCCGGCCGTCGTCCGCGATGAGGAGCGGAAAGGCCTCGAGGTAGGTCTGGGCGAGCTTCGTGAGCTCGCGGAAGCGCTCGATCTTGGGGATGATCTCGTGCTCGCCCCGGATGGCCTGGAGCACGCGGGCGTCGGTCGAGAACCCGGTCTTGCCGCGCCGCTTGCGCGAGAGCCCGAGCTTGACGAAGAGCACCTCGCCGAGCTGCTGCGGGGAGCCGATGGTGAACTCCTCCCCCGCGAGGGCGAAGATCTCGCGCTCGAGCGCGGCGGCCTCCTCGCGCACGCGCTCGGTGATCGCGCCGAGGCGGTCGAAGTCGAGCCGCAGGCCCGCCTGCTCCATGTGGCGCAGCACCCGCACGAGCGGCAGCTCGACGTCGTGGAGCAGTCCCTCGAGCCCGCGCTCGGCGAGCTGCTCGCGCTGAGCCGCCGCAAGCGCGCTCACGAGCAGAGCGTCCCCGGCGGCCGGGTCCTCGACGGAGGTCCCGAGCCCGCGCTCCTCGCAGAGCTCGGCGAACGGGTAGCCGCGGCGGGCGGGATCGAGGAGGTAGGCCGCCACCATCGTGTCGTGCGCGAGGAGGTCGGGCACCGCGCCGAGGGCCTTGGCGTCGTGGGCGATCACCCTCCGCTCGCCGCAGGCCGCGACGAGCTCCTCGGGCCGCTCGCAGGAGCCGGCCAGCACGATCCCCTCTCCCCCCTCCGCCCCGAAGCGCCACGGCTCGCCCTCGACGAAGAGCGCGTCCTCGGGCACCTCGGGCGCGCGCACCGCGAGCGCGAGCTCCCTCCCCCGCAGGCCCACGAGGTCGCGCAGGGCGCCCTGGCGCACCCGCGCGCTCAGCTCCTCCTCGCTCGCCGGTCGGGGCGCGGCGGCCTCGGGCGAGCCGAGCGCCTCCTCGAGCCGGCGCAGCGGGTCGCGCAGCTCCCAGCGCCGGAACGCCTCGCGCAGCTTGGAGCGGTCGGGGTCCTCGGCGACGAAGGCGGCGAGATCGATGCCCGCGTCGAGGTCGCGCACCATCGTGGCGAGCTTCTTGGAGATCCGCGCCGCCTCCGCGTGGTTGCGCAGGTTCTCCTGGCGCTTGGCTCCCGAGATCTCCTCCACGTGCTCGAGCACCCCCTCGAGCGTTCCGAAGCGCTGCAGGAGCTGGGCGGCGGTCTTGTCGCCGATCCCCGGCACACCGGGGATGTTGTCCGAGGTGTCGCCCTTCAGGCCGATGAAGTCGGGCACGAGCTCGGGGGGGATCCCGTAGCGCTCGATGACCCCGTCGCGGTCGTAGACGCGCGTGTCGGTGATGCCGCGCGAGGTCGTCATGATCTTCACGCCGCCGTCCACGAGCTGGTAGGCGTCGCGGTCGCCGGTGACGACCATGACCGGCACCCCGCGTCCCTTGGCCTGCTCGGCGAGCGAGGCGATCACGTCGTCGGCCTCGTAGCCCTCGACGCGCAGGTTGCGGTAGCCAAAGGCCTCGACGAGCGGCTCGAAATGCGGCCACTGCTCGCGGAGCAGGTCGGGGCGCGAGGAGCGCTGGGCCTTGTACTCCGCATAGACCTCCTTGCGCCCCGAGGAACCCGCGTCCCACACCACCACCGTGGCCTTCGGCCCATACTCCGTGAGGATCTTTACAAGCATGGAGGCGAAGCCGAAGATCGCGTTCGTCGGCTCGCCCGAGGAGGTCGCGATCGACTCGGGCAGCGCGAAGAACGCCCGGTAGGCGAGCGAGTTGCCGTCGATCAGGAAGACCTCGTCGTCGCGGTCGGGCATCGGTCGGCGAGTCTAGGTGAGCGAACTGCAAGTGCGACCACGAGGAGCCTCCGGCCCCGGCCGACGTAAGATCCGCCGCACCATGCCGCACAGCGCCCAGTACTCACTCACCATCCGCGTGGAGATCGACCACCGTCCGGGAATGCTCGGCCGAGTGACGAGCGCCATCGGCGCGGTGGACGCGACGATCGGCGCGGTGGACCTCGTCTCGGTCGACGACTCGCGCACGATTCGCGACATCACCGTCGACGCCGCCGAGCAGTCGGAGTGGGAGCGCATCACGGCGGCAATCGACGCCGTCGACGGCGCCCGCGTGATCGACACCACCGACCGCACCTTCGTGCTGCACATGGGGGGCAAGATCGAGCAGCGCAACAAGCAGCCGCTGCGCACCCGCGATGACCTCTCGATGGCCTATACGCCGGGCGTCGCGCGCGTGTGCAGCGCGATCCACGAGGACCCCGACAAGGCCTTTCAGTACACGATCAAGCGCAACACGGTCGCCGTGGTCTCCGACGGGACCGCGGTGCTCGGCCTCGGCGACATCGGCCCGCGGGCGGCCATGCCGGTGATGGAGGGCAAGGCGATGCTCTTCAAGGAGTTCGCCGGCGTCGACGCCTTCCCGATCTGCCTCGACACGAAGGACCCGGACGAGATCGTCGCCGCGGTCAAGGCGATCGCTCCCGGCTTCGGCGGAATCAACCTCGAAGACATCTCCGCGCCCCGCTGCTTCGAGATCGAGGACCGCCTCAAGGCCGAGCTCGACATCCCTGTCTTCCACGACGACCAGCACGGCACCGCGGTCGTCGTCCTCGCCGCGCTGCTCAACGCGGCCAAGCTCACTCACCGCCGGCTCGAGGAGGTGCGCGTGCTCGTCGTCGGGCTGGGCGCCGCCGGGGTGGCGGTCACGCGGATTCTGCTCGAGGCCGGCGTGCGGGAGATCGTCGGCTGCGACTCTCGCGGGGCGTTGCACGTCGAGCGCGCCGACTACCGCGACGGCTCGATGAACCCCGTCAAGCGCTGGTTCTCGGAGTCCACGAATCCCGAGCACCGCAGCGGCGGGCCCGCCGAGATGGTGGAGGGAGTCGACCTCTTCATCGGGCTCTCGGGGGCTCGAGTGATGCCTCCGGAGGCGCTAGGGCGGATGAACCGCGACGCGATGGTCTTCGCGATGGCCAATCCCAATCCGGAGGTCTCCCCCGAGGAGGCCGCGCCCTACGTGCGGATCATGGCCACCGGCCGTTCGGACTACCCCAACCAGATCAACAACGTGCTGTGCTTCCCGGGCGTGTTCCGCGGAGCCCTCGACGCTCGCGCGCCCGACATCACCGAGAGCATGAAGATGGCCGCCGCCCACGCGATTGCCGGGATCGTGGGCGAGGAGGAGCTGCGCGAGGACTACATCATCCCCTCGGTCTTCAACCGCGATGTCGCCGACGCGGTGGCCGAATCGGTCGAGCGCGAGGCCCGCGAGAGCGGCGCGGCCGAGGCGGGCGACGAGCTCGGGTTCGCCGCCGCCGACACGGAGCGCATGCGCGCGCTCTGAGCTCACGGCGCCTGAGGTCCGTACCGGGGTCGGAAGGCGATTTCTGACGAGGAGGCCACGGCATGAAGGTGACGATGACGGGAGCGACGGGGCTGATCGGCTCGCGGCTCCTCGCCGCGCTCGCGGCTCGGGGCGACGAGGTGCGCGTGCTCTCGCGCGACCCCGAGGGGGCGCGTGAGCGCCTCGGGGTCGAGGCCGTGAGCTGGGATCCCGAGTCAGAGCCGGCGCCCGCCGCGGCGCTGAGCGGAGGAGACGCCGTGGTGCACCTGGCCGGCGAGCCCGTCGCCCAGCGCTGGAGCGAGGAGGTCAAGGAGCGGATCCGCCGCTCCCGCGAGGTGGGGACGGCGAACCTCGTCGCGGGGCTGCGCGAGGCCGACCCGCGCCCGCGCGTGCTCGCGAGCTCCTCGGGAACCGGCTTCTACGGCCCGCGCGGAGACGAGCGGGCCGACGAGAGCTCCGCGCCGGGTGGCGACTTCCTCGCCCAGGTGTGCGTGGGGTGGGAAAATGCCGCCGACGCCGCGGCCGAGCTCGGCGTGCGCGTGGTCAAGGTGCGCACGGGCGTCGTCCTCGACTCCTCGGGCGGCGCTCTGGAGACCATGCTTCCGCCCTTTCGCCTCGGAGTGGGCGGCCCGGTCGCCGGCGGGCGCCAGTACGTGCCCTGGATCCACGTGGACGACGTGGTGGGCATCTACCTCGCCGCGCTCGACGGCGCGGAGTGGCGCGGGGCCGTCAACGCCTCGGCCCCCGAGCCCGTGACCAACCGCGAGTTCTCCCGAGCGCTCGGCCGCGCGCTCCACCGCCCGGCGCTCTTACCCGTTCCGAAGCTCGCCCTGCGCGTCCTCTACGGCGACATGGCCGAGATGGTGACCGAAGGCCAGCGAGCGGTACCCGCGCGGGCACTCGAGCTCGGCTACCTCTTCCGTCATCCCGATCTCGACGAGGCGCTGCGCTCGGCGCTCGAGCAGTAGCGCGATAGGAGACGGCTCAGCCGCCCGGCGGCGCGTCGAGGAGGAGCCGGAAGCTCGGCCTCCCCCTCCGCACCCGGTAGCCCCCATAGGCGGTGAGCGTGCTGGCGCCCGAGCGCTCCAGGGAGTAGGCGCCGAGCGGAGAGTCCGCTCGCTCGATCTGAGCGAGCTCCTTGATCACGGCGCGATGGTCCCGGGCGTGCTTGCCGGCGCGCCGGAGCGCCTCGAGGGTGACGTTCATCGCCTCGTAGCCATAAGGGGCCGAGGCGCCGGGCGCGCGGTGGAAGTGGGCGATGAAGCGCTGCGCGAAGCGAACGGCCGATGGTCCGAGGCGCTCGCTCGGCAAGGCGATCGAGGTGAGGTAGCTCGCCCGCTCCGCTCCTCCCAGGTGGGAGAGGAAGGCGGGCAGTGCGAGCGCGCCGGGAGCGAAGAGGCGAGCGTGGGGCACGGCCGCGTGCAGCGCGCGCCACAGGCGCGTGGCGTAGGCCACGCCGGTGCCCGCGAAGAGGACGCCGTCCGGGACGGCGGCCTGCGCCTGCGTGGTCAGGTTGGTGAATTCGGTGGCGGCGACGTCGACCGTGATCTTCCCGGCCACAGTGAGGTCCGAGTCCGCGGCGTTCTGCCCCACCTCGTCGCCGAGGGAGCCGCCCGCGAGCGAGTTGTCACGCAGGATCAGCAGCCGCCTGACCCCGAGGCGCGACATCCAGCTCAGGAGCGCGCGGGCCTGCACGTTGTCGTCAGGAGCGATCCGCACGAAGGTCCGGTCGCCGCGCGGGTAGTACTTCTGCGGCTCGCCCGGGACGAAACCCTCGGGCTCGGTGAGGCCCGCGAAGGTGTCGGTGGGCGAGACCTGCGGGATCCCCTGCTCGTTGAGCAGGGCGAGCGAGATCGCCGACCCTCCGGTGTCCGACTCCCCGAGGTAGGCCGCGGTCGTCTCGTCCTGCACGGCGAGCCGGGCGTTGGCCGCGACGCCCGCTGGCGTCCAGCGCTCGCCCCCGGCCGCGTCGTCGAGCACTCGCAGGCGCACGGAGAAGCGCCCGACCCGCCCTCCCGCCTCGGCGAGCGCGAGCCGCTCGCCGCGCACGAGATCGAGCGCCTGCGCGCGCCCCGGCCCGCTGAGCGGTGCACTGGCATAGACCGTGAGCCGGTGCCCCGAGGGCGGGCTCGTCTGCGCGCCGCCCGAGGAGCCACAACCGCCCGCCAGGACCGCGAGCGCGAGCGCCGCGGCGGACGCTTCCCGGCGCACGCGCCTCGGCCGCGGACGGGCGGCGAAGGTGGAACCTCGTCGCGGCCGCATGGCCGGCAAAGTCTAGGTTTCGCCTCTGAACCGGCCGATGTGCGCGGCGTTAGGCTTACGCGCGTGCGCGTGGGGATACTGACCGCCGGTGGCGACTGCCCCGGCTTGAACGCCGTGATCCGCGCCGCCGCGCGGCGACTTCGGCGCCACGGTCACGAGCCGGTCGGTCTGCGCCGCGGCTACCGCGGCCTGGCCGAGAGCGACCACCTGACCCTCGATGACCCGCGGCTCTCGGGGATCCTGCACCTCGGCGGCACCATCCTCTCCACCTCGAGCTACAACCCGTTCCGCGAGCCCGACGGCGTGGAGAAGGTGGGCGCCGCCCAGGCCGAGCAGCCGCTCGACGCGGTCATCGCCATCGGCGGCGAGCACACGATGATGATCACCCGCCGGCTCTTCGAGGAGGCGGACGTGCCCGTCGTCGGCGTCCCCAAGACGATCGACAACGACGTGACGGGCACGGACTACACCTTCGGGTTCGACACCGCGGTGCAGATCGCCACCGACGCGATCGACCGCCTGCACTCCACCGCCCAGTCGCACGACCGGGTCATGGTCGTGGAGGTCATGGGTCGCAACACGGGTTGGATCGCCGCCTTCGCCGGGATCGCCGGCGGCGCCGATGGGATCCTCATCCCCGAGGTCGAGCTCACCGTGGAGGAGCTCGCCGCCGGCATCGCGCGGCGCCACGAGCGCGGCAAGGACTTCTCGATCATCGTCGTGGCCGAGGGCGCCAAGCTCGGCTTCGAGGGCGGCGAGCAGCGGGTCGTCCGCGCCTCGGAGGAGACCGACGAGTACGGCTACCCGCGGCTCGGCGGCATCGGCCTGGCGCTCGGTCACGAGCTCGAGGCGCGGACGGGCTACGAGACTCGGGTCACCGCACTCGGCCACATCCAGCGCGGAGGCACGCCGACCGCGCGCGACCGCGTCCTGGCCACCCGCTACGGCGTCGAGGCGGCGGAGATGGTTATGCGCGGCGACTTCGGCCGCATGGCCGCCCTCCACGGCACGGAGATGACGAGCGTCGCCCTAGCCCAAGTGGAGGGGATCAAGACGCTCGACCTGCGCTATCTCGAGCTGGCACGGACGTTCTTCGGGTAGGCGCCGAGCGCTCCCGCAATCAGCCGGTGAAGCGCGGAGATGGATGATGGACACGGGCGCGCGCGGTCCTGAAGGCCACGTCTCGTCCCACGCTTCTGCCTCCGGAGCTCTGGCGACGATGCGGTAGTGGAAGACCGTGTTCGCGGCCTGAGGCCCGCGATGCGAGCGGAGAGCGACCTCGTCGAGGTCTCCAAGCCCGCGCTGCGAGCCGGCGTGGCGTGACCGTACCTGGTGCTTCTCCCGAACTCGAAGCGGTAGGTCGTCGTCCTGCCCTCGGGATTTGACGCTCCCGGCGAGCGTCGCCGAGGTGGTCTTCACGCTCTTGGCCTTGCCCGTCGTGGCGATCGGCGTTCTCGCGTTGGAACTCTCCACCGTGATCGCCACCGTGTTGCGCGCGCCGTCCTTGAGCTGGAAGTCGACGACGTCACCGTCGAGGATCTGCGCAGCCCGAGCACTGGGGATGGCCGCCGCCGGGAAGCTGATCGTCACCCGGCTGGTCGGGTCGGCCGCGGTGCCGGGATCCAGGCTGATGGCTCCAAATTGCTTTAGTCCGGCGGTGATCTTCCCAGCCCGGTCGAGCAGATGGAAGTCCGCGACTCCCAGCGCTCCGCGCGCCGTCGAGAGCGCGGCGACCAGCCCGCGGAAGGTGAACGTCGCCGTGCCGGCGGCCGGCCGGGTTGACGCTCACCGCCGCGAGGTCGGGCCCGTCGATGCGGCCGGCCTGGATCGGCGCCCTTCAAGCGCTGTCCGCCCGTCGTCATCGCTGTCCCAAATTACCGTCTGTTGACGAGCTCGCCGGTCTGCTCTGCCTCGAGTGCACCCGTTGCGCGCGCAACCAGATCCCTGATCCGACGCGATGTCTTCCACCGGTCAGGCCGCCGGTGAAGGGGCGCGGGTCTACTCGCGGTTGCCGGGCAGGAACGGCGCGACGATCCGCGCGGTGGCGGCCACGAGCGCGAAGAGGATGACGACGAGGAAGCCGTCGAACGCCTTGATCCCCTGCGCCCACAGGATGATCCAGATCGCCAGCCCGGCGGTGATGGTGAGCACGAGTCCCATAGAGGCGGATCCTAGAGGACGAGGGCGTCGGCCATCGCCGCGACCACCTCGGCCACCGCGGCGGGTGGATCGGCGGCCTCGCCCGCCGCACGTACGAGGCGCGAGCCGACGATCACGCCGTCGGCCCCCGCGCGCGCCGCCGCCGCCGCGTGCTCGGGGGTGGAGATCCCGAAGCCCACCGCCACCGGCACCTCGGTGTGCGCGGCGGCGCGGGCCAGCACGGCGGCCAGGTCGTCGGCCGGCCCGGCACGCTCCCCGGTGGTGCCCGCCACGGAGACCGTGTAGAGAAAGCCGCGAGCACCCGCCCCGATGCGGCGCAGTCGCTCCTCGGGGGTCGTCGGGGCGACGAGCGGCACGAGGGCGAGGCCGCGGGCGTCGCAGGCCTCGAGCACCGCGGGGGCCTCCTCGAGCGGCAGGTCGGGAACGATCATCCCGCTCAGGTCCGCGCGCGCGAGGGCGTCCGCGAAGGCCTCGACCCCGCGCGCGTAGAGGAGGTTCGCGTAGCACATGAGCACCACCGGGACGCGCGGCGCGAGCTCGCGGGCCACCTCGAGCACGCCGAGGAACGTCGCTCCCGCGCTCAACGCCTGAGTGCCCGCGGCGTGGACCACCGCCCCGTCGGCGAGCGGATCGGAGAACGGCACGCCGAGCTCGATGAGGTCGGCGCCCGCCTCGACGTAGGCCGCCCCGATCGCGCGCGAGGTCGCGAGGTCGGGGAAGCCGCCCATCGCGTAGGGCATGAGCGCGGCGCTCCGCCCGCTCTCGCGCGCGCCGGCGAACGCCTGGGCGATCCGCTCCGCGCCGGAGGTAGCCGACCCGCGGAGCGCCCCGCCCGGGCGCTCGTCAATCGCGCGGCTCACGCGCCTCGCGGTCCAACTCGTCTTGCCCGGTGATCTCGGCCAGATCCTTGTCGCCGCGACCCGAGAGGCAGATCAGGTCGACGCCGCCGTCGCCGGCGCCCTCGGCCGCCTCGCCGGAGAGCGCCCAGGCGAGCGCGTGGGAGGACTCGAGCGCGGGGATGAGGCCCTCGAGCCGGGCGACGCGGCGCAGGGCGGCGAGCGCGTCGGCGTCGGTCACCGCGACGTAGCGCGCGCGCCCCGAGTCGCGCAGCCACGCGTGCTCGGGACCGGCGCCCGGGTAGTCGAGCCCGGCGGAGATCGAGTGCGCTTCGAGAATCTGCCCCTCCTCGTCCTGCATGATCGCCGAGAACGAGCCGTGCAGCACCCCTCCTGGGCCACCGACGGTGAGCGGCGCGCCATGGCGCGGCGTGGCGATGCCCTCTCCCGCGGCCTCCACCCCCACGAGCTCGACCTCGGCGTCCTCGATGAAGGGGAAGAAGGTCCCGATCGCGTTCGAGCCGCCGCCCACGCAGGCGATCACCCGCTCGGGCAGGCGGCCCTCCCGCTCGAGCATCTGCGCGCGGGCCTCGTCGCCGATCACCCTCTGCAGGTCGCGCACGAGCACGGGGTAGGGCGCCGGGCCGACGCACGAGCCGATGATGTAGTGCGTCGCCTCCGCGTTGCCCACCCAGTCGCGGATCGCGGAGGAGACCGCCTCCTTGAGCGTCCGACTGCCGACCTCGACCGGCGAGACGGTGGCGCCGAGGAGCTCCATGCGCTCGACGTTGGGTCGCTGGCGGCGCATGTCCTCCGTGCCCATGTAGACCACGCACTCGAGCTCGAGCAGGGCGCACGCGACCGCAGTCGCCACTCCGTGCTGGCCGGCGCCGGTCTCGGCGATCACCCGCTGCTTGCCCATCCGGCGGGCGAGGAGCGCCTGGCCGAGCGCGTTGTTGATCTTGTGCGCGCCCGTGTGGAGCAGGTCCTCGCGCTTGAGGTAGATCGTGCGGCCCGCCGCCTCGCTCAGGCGCCGCGCGCGGTAGAGCGGGGTCGGGCGCCCGGCGAAGTCGCGCAGGAGCCCGTCGAGCTCGGAGCGGAACGCCGGATCCTCGCGCGCGTCGATCCACGCCGCCTCGAGCTCGGCGAGCGCGGGCATGAGCGTCTCGGGCACGTACTGGCCGCCGTAGGGACCGAAGCGGTGCGCGAGCGTCGTGGGCGCCGCGGGCGTCGAGCTCATTCGACCACCGTCTGGAGCACCTCGGCGGCCGCGGCCTCGGCCTGGGTCGTGGGTGCCGTCGCGCCGACCGCGGCGGCGAAGCCCGCCAGCTTCTCGGTGTCCTTGACCCCGGGCGAGGACTCCGTGCCGCTGGCCACGTCGACCGCCCACGGGTGCACGGCGGCGATGGCCTCGCCCACGTTCTCCGGCGTCAGGCCGCCGCTGAGCACGAGCGGGATCGTGCGCTCGCGCCGGTGGCGCGCGAGCTCCCAGTCGAAGGTCTCCCCCGTGCCCCCGGGCCGGCCGGAGCGAGCGGTGTCGAGGAGATGGAAGTCCGTGCGAAAGGCGCGCAACGCCTCGATCTCGGCCCGGGTCTCCCCCACGCGCGCGACCTTCATCACCTTGCATCCCGTGCGCCGCGCCACCTCGGCGCAGTAGGCCGGACCCTCCTCGCCGTGGAGCTGGAGCATCGTCAGGCCGACCGCGTCGGCGGTCTCGGCCACCTCGGGCAGCGGCGCGTTGACGAAGACCCCGCACACCTCGAGTCGGCGACGGAGCGTCGCGGCGATCACGGCAGCGTCGTCCATTGCGCAGCGCCGGGGGGAGGACGGATGGAAGATCAGCCCGACCGCCCAGGCGCCGAGGTCGGCCGCCCGCTGGGCGTCTTCGAGCCGCGTCATGCCGCAGAACTTGATGCGGGGGGCGCGCTCGTCCACGGGTTCCATGGTAGAGGCGCGAGGGGCGCCGGTTCACGCCTCGACGGTTAGCGCGCGGCAGGCGCCCTCCACGTTCTCGGCCCGCATGAGCGACTCCCCGACGAGCACCGCGTGGACTCCGGCCCGCGCGAACTCGTCGAGCTGCTCCCGGGCGCCGATGCCCGACTCGGAGACCACGGTCGTCCCCTCGGGCACCTGCCCGAGCAGCTCGAAGGTGCGCCGCACGTCGACCGAGAAGTCGCTCAGGTCGCGGTTGTTGATCCCGAGCAGCTCGGGGTTCACGGCGAGCGCGGCGTCGAGCTCGCGGGCATCGTGGACCTCGACGAGCACGTCGAGGTCGAGCTCGCGCGCCTGGGCATGGAGCTCGGCGAGCGCCGCCGGCTCGAGCGCGGCGACGATGAGGAGGATCGCGTCGGCCCCCGCCGCGGCCGACTCCACCACCTGGTAGGGATCGAGCACGAAGTCCTTGCGCAGCACGGGCAGCTCCGTCGCTCCCCGCGCGGAGCGCAGGTCCGCGAGCGAGCCGCCGAAGTGAGGCTCCTCGGTGAGCACGGAGAGCGCCGCCGCGCCGCCGCGCTCGTAGGCCCCCACCACCTCCTCCACCGTGGCGCCCTCGCGGATCATGCCCACCGAGGGGGAACGGCGCTTGTGCTCGGCGATCAGCGCGACTCCGGGACGGCGGAGGGCCGCAGAGAACGGGCGGCGCGCCTCGCGAGCGGCCAGCGCCTCCTCGAGCGCGGAGAGCGGGGTCGCGCGGCGCCGGCGCTCCACGTCCTCGCGCGTCGTGGCGACGATCCGCGGGAGCACGCTCATCCGGCGAGCTCCTCCGTGCGGCGGGCGAGCGCGTCGAGCAGCCGCGTCGCCTCACCGGAGTCGATCGCCCGCTCGGCCTCGCGAACGCCGCGTTCGAGCGAGGAGGCGGTTCCAGCCGCGTAGATCGCCGCTCCCGCGTTGAGCGCGGCGAGGTCGCGCGGGGCGCCGCGCTCCCCATCGAAGATACGTCGCGTCGTCGCGGCGTTCTGGGCCGGATCCCCCCCGGCGACCGCAGCGGGCTCGGCGCGCGCGAGACCGAGCTCGGCGGCGTCGACGACGTGGCGGGAGAGCTGCCCGTCGCTCAGCTCGACGACGTGGGTAGGCGCCGAGGTGCTGAGCTCGTCGAGTCCGTCCTCGCTCGAGACCACGAGCGCCCGCCGCGCCCCCAGCCGGGCGAGCGCGGCGGCCATCCGCTCGAGGTAGGCCGGGTCCGAGACCCCGATGAGCTGGCGCGTCGCTCCCGCGGGGTTGGTCAGCGGCCCGAGGAAGTTGAAGATCGTGCGGACCCCGAGCTCCTTGCGCACGGGCACCACGAAGCGTGTCGCAGCGTGGTGGAGCGGCGCGAACATGAAGCCGAAGCCGAGCTCCTCGATACAGGCCGCGACGGCCGCGGGCGAGAGGTCGATGCGCACCCCGAGCGCTTCGAGCAGGTCGGCCGAGCCCGAGAGCCCGGTGGCCGAGCGGTTGCCGTGCTTGGCCACGGGACAGCCGGCGGCGGCGGCGATCAGCGCGGCGGTGGTCGAGACGTTGAACGTCGTCCGTCCCCCGCCCGTGCCCGCCGTGTCGAGCAGATCCTCGCGCGCGGCGCGCACCGGCGTGGCGAGCGCGCGCATCGTGCGCGCGAGGCCGGCGAGCTCCTCCTCAGTCTCCCCCTTCACGCGCAGCGCGATCAGGAAGCCGGCGATCTGGGTCTCCGAGGTGCGGTCGGCCATGACTTCGGCGAGCACCTCGGAGGTCTCTTCGGCGCTCAGGTCACGCCCCGAGGCGAGCGCGTCGATCGCGCGGGTGAGGATCGCGTTGGGCACGGGCGTCAGCGCGCCCGCGTGAGGAAGTTCCGCAGCAGCTCGCGCCCGTGGTCGGTGAGCACCGACTCTGGGTGGAACTGCACGCCTTCGACCGGGAGCTCGCGGTGGCGCACCCCCATCACCACCCCGCCGCCGAACGCCGTGCGCTCGAGGCAGTCGGGCAGCTCGGGGTCGACGACGAGGGAGTGGTAGCGCCCGACGACAAGGGGGCTCTTGAGCCCGGCGAACAGGGTGCGCCCGTCGTGCTCGATCGTCGTGATCTTTCCGTGGACGGGGACGTGGCGCATCACGCGCCCCCCGAAGGCCTGCGCGATCGACTGGTGTCCGAGGCACACCCCGAGCGTAGGGATCCCCGCCTCGGGGAAGCGGCGCACGACCTCCACCGAGATCCCGGCCTCGTGCGGAGTGCACGGACCGGGCGAAACGACCACGCGGTCGTAGCCGCGGAGCATCAGATCCTCGACCTCCGCGCGGTCGTTGCGCACGACCTCGAGCTCGGCCCCCAGCTCCCCCAGGTACTGGACCAGGTTGTAGGTGAAGGAGTCGTAGTTGTCGAGGACGAGCACGCGCACGGCGCCCGCAACGGTAACGGCGGCGGGCGCCGAGATCGAAGGGTCAGGTCGACTCGCCCGCGAGCTCCTCCCAGAAGCGAACCCACTCGCGCTCGTGGGCGATCCCTGCGCGCAGCGCGAGCCAGGGGCCGCGTGGCTCCGCGCCCGAGTCGTGGACGGCCTGAGCCTCGTAGGCGGCGAGCTTCTCGGCGTGGGCATCGCGCTGGGCGGCGGCGAAGGTGGCCGGGTCGCCGCCGAAGAAGAGCTTGAGCAGGGCCGGATCGCGCAGCTCGGGGAGCTCGGCGGCGCTCGGCTCGGCGCGCCAGCGGGTCAGCCCCTCGCTTCCGCGCGCGGTTAGCGCATAGCGCTTGCGCCGCAGCCCTCCCTCCTCCTGCTCACGATGGAGGAAGCCGCCACGCACGAGCCGGTCTGGCTCCGTGTAGAGCTGGGAGTGCGGAACCGTCCAGAAGTTGCCGACCGAGGCGGCCACCATCTGCTTCAGCTCGTACGGCGTGGCGCGCCCGCTCGCCTCGACGAGGCCGAGGACGATGAAGGAGGTGGAACTGAGCGCGACGTCCTCTTGTATTAGTCCGCATCGAACGGTATGGTCTGGATCATGTGCCGCCATCGCTCACCTCATCATCACCGTTCGCGCCCCGAGCCGGTAGTCGCGGGACGCCAGCACGACTACCTCCGTTCCTCCGAGGCCGAGGCCGAGGAGGCACGCGGCGAGGCCGTGCGCGCCTCCGACGCCGAGCGCGAGGAGACGGCCTCGCTCCTCCGGGAGCACACCGCCCAGGGTCGCCTCGACGTGTCCGAGCTCTCCGAGCGACTCGACGGCGTCTTCGCCGCCCGCACCCGCGCCGACCTCGCCGCCGAGGCCGGCGACCTCCCGCCCATCGCATCCTCGCGCCGCCGGGCCGCGGCTAGGGCCGCCGAGCGGCGGGAGCTCACCGGGCACGTCCGGACGTTCGTGCTCGTCAACCTCCTCCTCATCGCCGTCTGGGCGCCACGGGCGCCGACTACTTCTGGCCCATCTGGCCGCTGCTCGGGTGGGGGATCGGCGTAGCGTCGTACGCTTCGCACGCGCTGGGCCTCTCGTCCGGGCGCCGGTTGGGCCAGCACCGCCGCCGCCACATCTCCGAGATCGCGTGAGCCTGCCATGAGCTTCGTGTCGGTCACTCGCATGAAGGTTCGCGCACCGCGCTACTTGCCGGCCTTCGGCGTCGCGACGCTCCGGGTGGTGCATCAGGCGCGTCGTTCTCCCGGATTCGTCGGCGGTCAGCTCGCGACCGAGCCGAGCGGCGCGTTCTGGACGGTCACGGTGTGGGCCGACCGGGCCTCGATGCGCCGGTACCGCGACTCGGGAGCTCACCGCCGGACGATGCCGAAGCTGAAGGCGTGGGCCGGCGAGGCCTCGGCGGTCCACTGGGAGCAGGAGGACGCAGGACTTCCGGACATCGCCGAGGTCCGCGACCGGATGGCGCGCGAGGGCCGGCCCTCGCCGCTCAGCTTTCCGTCGCGCGCCCACGCGGCCCGCGAGGTCGCCCCCGGCGAACGGAAGCCGCGACGGGGTCCGCGTATCCCGGTGGCCAGGAGGCGCTCCCGTGAGCCGAACGTCCACGCACCGTCAGCGAAGGCACGGTAGTCGGACGTTCGCCGCCAGCGGCGACACGGAACGCGCAGGCAAGTGGGACTACGGCCAGTCGGCCTGCTCCACCGCCAGCTCGATCGCGCGCAGCACCCCCCGCGCCTTGGCCTCTGACTCCGCCCGCTCGTAGGCGGGCTGGGCGTCGGCCACCGTGCCGCCGCCGGCCTGCACGTGGGCCACGCCGTCCTTGACCACCACCGTGCGGATGTGAATGCACGTGTCGAGGTCGCCGGCGTAGGAGAGCCAGCCGATCGCGCCGCCGTAGCCGCCGCGCTTGATCGGCTCGAGCTCGTCGATGATCTGCATCGCGCGCACCTTGGGGGCGCCCGAGAGCGTGCCGGCGGGCAGCACGGAGCGCAGCGCGTCGATGGCCTGGACGTCATCGCGGAGGGTCCCCGCCACCGAGGAGACGATGTGCATCACGTGCGAGTAGGTCTCCACCGCCATGAACTCCTCGACCTCCACCGAGCCAAACTCGCACACGCGGCCGAGGTCGTTGCGCCCGAGGTCGACGAGCATCACGTGCTCGGAGCGCTCCTTCTCGTCGGCAAGGAGCTCCTCCCCCAGACGCTGGTCCTCGGCCGCGGTGGCGCCGCGCGGGCGCGTGCCGGCGATCGGCCGGGTGGAGACCCGCCGACCGGTCACGGTGAGCAGCGGCTCGGGGCTCGCGCCGGCGATCTCGAAGTCGCCGAAGTCGAGGAAGTACATGTACGGGCTCGGGTTGACCGCCCGCAGCCCGCGGTAGATCGAGAAGGCCTCCACGGGCACGGGCGCCGAGAAGCGCTGGGACGGAACAACCTGGAAGGCGTCGCCCGCGTGCACGTACTCCACGATGCGCGAGACCATCGCCTCGAAGCGCTCGGGCTCCATGTTCGAGCGGAACTCGGGCGCAGCGCGCCGCGGCGCCGGGGCGGCACGCGGCACGGGCCCGGCGAGCCGGCGGCGCACGTCGGCGATGCCCTCCACCGCGGCCGCGTAGGCGGCCTCCAGATCCGCGCCCGGCTCGGCGTAAACGTTGGCGAGCACGGTGATCGTGCGCTTCACGCCGTCGAAGACGACGAGCAGATCGGAGAGCATGAGCGCGAGGTCGGGCAGGCCGAGGGGGTCGGGGTTGGGCGGGCCGAGCGGCTCGACCGTGCGCACGAGGTCGTAGGCGAAGAAGCCGACCGCGCCCCCGGCGAACGGCGGCAGGCCCTCGAGCGGCGCCTGGCGGTAGCGTCCGACCGCCCGGGCGGCGAGCGCGTAGGGGTCCTCCTCGCCCGAGCTCCGACCAGCCGCTTCGCGGCCGGTGCCCGCCGGCGACCAGCGCACCACCGCCCGCGGGCGAAACCCGAGGAACGACCAGCGCCCGACCCGCCCCTGCTCGGCGGACTCGAGGAGAAAGGACGGCTCCTGGACGCGAAGCTTGAGGAACGCCGAGATCGGCGTCTCGCAGTCGTCGATGAAGGTGTGGCGCAAGGGGATGAGGTTGAACTCCTCCGCGAGCGCGCGGACCTCCTCGAGGGAGGGAGTAACGGCCGGCGCCGCGGGATCAGCGGCGCCGGGCATCGAGCACCCGCTCGGCGTCGGCGAGCGCGAGGTCGCGCGTGCGCAGGAGGACGCAGAGGTGATAGAGCAGGTCGGCCGCCTCCTCGCTCACGCGCTCCTCGCTCTCCTCGCGCACGGCGCGCGCCACCTCCTCGGCCTCCTCCTCCACCTTGGCGCCGGCCTGGGCCGGGTCGGCGAGGAGCGTGGCGGTGTAGGAGCCGGCCGGCGCCCCGGCCACGCGGGCGGCGATCGTCCGCTCGAGATCGGGCAGCGCCTCGTGCGGCGCGCGGAGCTCGACCTCACCGGAGTGAAAGCAGGTGCGCTCGCCCGTGTGGCAGGCGGGGCCGGCGGGCTCGACGAGGGCGAGCACCGCGTCGCGGTCGCAGTCGAGGCGCAGCGCGCGCACTCGTTGGACGTTGCCGCTGCTCGCTCCCTTGTGCCAGAGCTCGTCGCGCGAGCGGCTCCAGAGGTGCACCTCGCCGGACTCACGCGTGCGCCCCAGCGCCTCCGCGTTCATGTAGGCGAGGGTGAGCACCTCGCCCGTGCGCCAGTCCTGGACCACGCACGGAACGAGGCCGCCTTCCCCCCACCTGATCTCGGCCGCGTCCATCGCGAGCGCAGTCTAGGTCGCGTGCTCGAGCCGGGTTTCGCGGCGCAGGGCGGGGGTAGGCGATCTTCCATGACCGAGTCACCCACCACTCCCCAGACGCCCGAGCCCGCCGAGGGCGGCAACGACACCTTCGCGGAGCAGCCGGGCAGCGGCGCGCCCGAGCGCCACCCCACCGACAAGGAGCCGCGCGGCAACCCGCCGGTCGACGAGGAGGCCCTGCAGCGGGGCAAGGACGCGCTCGACCGCGTCAGCCCGCACTAGAGGGCGGGAACCGGCGGCGCCTCGCGCGGCCTCGCCCGCGGGGCGATCGGCGCCGGGGGAGGCGCCTGCTCGAGGTACCACGCGAACGCCCGGCGCACGAGCGCACGAGCGCTCATCGCGCGCAGGAGCAAGGTGAGCAGATGCGGCGGCAGCGCCGGCAGCAGGCGCTGCCCTCCCAGCAGCAGCGCATAAGTCCGCGCGTGAGAGGCGCTGAACGCGCCGTAGCGGCCCAGCGCCTCTTCGCGTGAGCGCTCCCCGCTCAGCACGGCTCGCAGCTCGGCGCCGCACGCGATCCCGAAGTGGAACGCGGTGCGGATTCCCTCGCCCGAGAGCGGCAGGCAGTGCCCGGCGGAGTCGCCCACGAAGAAGACGCCGTCCTCGGCGGCGGGGCGAAGCCGGTGGGGGAACCAGTTGCCCTGATAGCCGACCGCGTCTCGCTCGAGCCGCCGGGCGAGCTCGCGCGTGGGCTCCTTGACGTGGTCGCGCGGCGCGTAGGAGCCGATCCCCACGCGTTGCTCTCCGGCGGCGGGGACGCTCCACCCGTAGCCGCGGCGCACGAGCGAGCGGTCGACCCAGATCCCCAGCTCCTCTCCGCCGCCTCGCGGGTGGACCTCGAGGCCGCGAGACAGAGGAGCCTCGGGGGGCTGGAACCCCTCCCCGGAGGCGCCGAGGACCCGCCGCCAGCCCAGCGCGTCGACGATGAGCGGGGCGTGCAGGTCACCCCGATCGGTGTGCACCGTCCCGCCGCTGCGGCCGTGTACCTTGGCCGTCTCGAATCGCGCCTCGCCGCACTGCTCCCACAGCTCCCGGCAGAGGATCCGGTAGTCGAAGGAGGACCAGGTCCACGGGAGCCGGTAGTGGTAGGCCCCGTGCGGGGTGGCGAAGCGCATGCCGGTGAGCTCCTGCCGGAGGGATCGCTCGACTCCCATCGCGTGGAGCCACGGGGTGGGCACCGCGCACGCCGACGTCGCGCGCTCGCCGATCTCGTAGCGATCGACGACGAGCACCTCGGCGCCCGCACCCGCGAGCTCGCGCGCCACCGCGAGCCCGGCGAAGCTCGCTCCGCACACGAGCACGTCGGCGCGCTCGCCGGCGAGCGAGGTGCGCTCGCTGCCCCGTGCGGTCGCCCGCCGGGTCACGCCGCGCCCCGCAGCCCCGCCAGCGCCGCGCGTCCGAGATGCCACGGCGGCGGGATGACCCGACGGCCGAGGACGTCGAAGTTCACGGCCTCGATGCGGTCGAGCAGCGCGCCGTAGACCGAGCGCGCCAGCCGCATCCCGGGCCGCACCGGCGGCGCCACGGCCTCCACCGCGATCTCTCCGTCCCGGAAGAGGGACCGGGCCCTTCCCACCTCGTGCGAGAGGAGCGCGCGGAGGCTCGGACCGGCCTCGTCCGCCCCGATCTCGTGCTCCACCACCCCGAAGCGCTCGCACTCCTCGGCCGGAAGGTAGACGCGGTCGAGCGCATAGTCCTCGCGGACGTCGCGGATGAAGTTCGTGAGCTGGAAGGCGACGGCGAGCCGGGCGAAGGCCTCGTGCGCCTCGGGCGGAGCGCCGAGCAGAGGCGCGAGGATCCGTCCCACGGAAGCGGCGCTTCCGTTCATGTAGTCATCGAGCTCGGAGCGCGTGCGGATGCGGACGCGGTCGCAGTCCACCGCCATCGAGCGCATGTAGACGGTGAGCTCCTCGAGCGGCAGCTCGTGGCGGCGGCCGGCGTCGACGAGCGCGGCGATCACCGGGTGCTCACAGGCCCCGTCCTCGCGTCCGCGCTCGAGCGTCTCGTGCCAGTCGGCGAGCGCCGCGCGCCGCGCGGCCGGGGCCGGCGCGCGGTGCGGACCGTCCACGAGCTCGTCCGCTCCGCGCACGAACCCGTAGACCGCGTGCACTGCGGGGCGCACGTCCTCGGGCAGCCGGCGCGTGGCCCAGTAGTAGGTGGGGTCGTGGCGGCGTTGGAGCCGCCGGCAGCGCTCGTAGGAGGCGCTGAGCTCGGGCGAAGTCACCTCTCTCTCACCATACGGAGTCCTACGGGTCCCAGGCGCCGGCGGTTGAGCAGACGGCCGCTCGGTCATGATCTCAGAGCCCATGGCTTCGCTCCTCGATCGCAACGTCATCTACGTCACCGGCAAGGGCGGCGTGGGCAAGAGCACGGTCGCGGCCGCCATCGGCCTGGCCGCCGCCGAGCGCGGCCGGCGCACGATCGTGTGCGAGGTCGGCGCCCAGGAGCGTCTCTCGCGCTTCTTTCGCCGTGAGGGAGTGAGCGGCGCCGAGCTCGAGCTGCGAGAGAACCTGTGGGGCGTCTCGATCGATCCGCAGGCCGCGCTGCGCGAGTGGCTCGGGACCCAGCTCGGCTCCCAGCGCCTCACGCGCATGCTGGCCGACGCGCGCGCCTTTCAGTACTTCACCGCCGCCGCCCCGGGCGTGCGCGAGCTCGTGACCATCACCAAGGTGTGGGAGATCGCCCAGCAGCGACGGTGGGACAAAAAGGCGGCGGCCTACGACGTCGTCGTCGTCGACGCGCCGGCCTCGGGCCACGGGATAGCGATGCTCCGCACGCCGCGGACGTTCGGCGACATCGCCCGCGTCGGCCCGATCCGCAACCAGTCAGACCGGGTGTGGGAGCTACTCACCGACGCGCGCCGCACTGGGTACGTCGCCGTGGCCACCGCAGCCGAGATGCCGGTGACCGAGACGATCGAGCTGCAGGCGCGCCTGCACCGCGCGATCGGGCGCCCGCTCGAGGCGGTGGTGGTCAACGGCGTCTACCCCCAGCGCTTCTCGGCGCCCGAGCTCGAGCTGCTCGAGTCCGCCGCGACGGGCGACGGGACCGTCGGGCGCGCCGCCCTCGCCTCCGCCCGCTCCCAGTTCACCCGTCACCGCGTGCAACAGGCCCAGCTCCGGCGCCTGCGCCGCTCGGCCGAGGGCGCCGTGGCGACGCTCCCGTTCCTCTTCCAGCCCGAGCTCGACCTCGCGGCGGTGGAGGAGCTGGGACGCGAGCTCGGGCGCAAGCTGTGAGCGTGCCGGGCGAATTGCTAGGACACGCCCCCGCACTCGACCGCAGCCGCGAGGGCGCCGCAGACCTCGAGCATGCGCTCCGCTCCCAGGCGAGCGATGCGCTCGACGAGCAGCGAGCGATCCAGGGGCTGGACGTTGTCGAGCGAGACGACGCACGGCCGCGGCGCGCCGTCCTCTTCGTCGAGCGCCACCTCGGTGGGGATGCTCCGGACACGGGTGGTAAGTGGCGCGACAAGCGGCCGGCGCAGCGAGCCGAGCACCGCGTCACGCGAGAGCACGAGGACCGGTCGGCGCCCTAGTACGGGCTCCTCGGCCCACCACAGGTCTCCCCGCGCTACCAGGCCGTACCCTCCTCGAGGCGCAGCGCAGCGCGGTTGCGCCGGGCGTTCGTCTCGCCCCAGGCGTCGAGGTCGCCCCAGGCATCCCGTGCCGATTCCTGAGGCACGCGACGGTAGCCCTCGACGATACGACGCGATATCTCGGCGTCACGGTCTTCCTTCAGCGCCTCTGTCAGTACCTCTCGGATCAACGCCGAGCGCGACAGGCCACGCCCGGCAGCGCGCCTGTCGAGAAGCTCGACGAGCTCATACGTAAGTTGCACAAGCGTCTGGGTGCGCTCCGCCACGGTCCGTAAGCTACCATATGGTCACCACATGCCGCAGTGCTCACCAGGGTAGTTACAGGGCCGAGTGGCGAGTTAGCGCCGGCGGCTTCAGGCAGTCAGCGCAACAGTTCCTCCATCTTGGCAGCTGGGGTTGACCAGTGGAGGGTTTGGCGGGGGCGGCCGTTGAGCTCGGCGGCAACGTGGTCGAGTTCGACCTGGGTGAATTC
>JAABVA010000454.1_pt1 | contig 52768 bp, 47 predicted proteins | sample 5560331 | NCBI WGS metagenome assembly JAABVA01 (sample SAMN12812661, study PRJNA571458) | rock metagenome | isolation source: Antarctica rocks | place: Antarctica: Victoria Land, Mt New Zealand sud | collected 2016-01-07
TACAGCTCGACGGCGTCACGACGGAACTCCTCCGAGTACGTCTTCCTCGCCATGATCGGGATCGTCTCGCCTCCCCCGGCCGAAGCCGGGATTGAGACGTGTCCACCTCACAGGGTCAGGCCCCGACATCCAGACCGTCGCCGCAACAGACGTCGTCCGGGAGATCGGCCTGCTCCCGAGCGGCCGCGAGCGGGAGCTGCGGCGGGCGATCGACGTCGCGTTCGACCTGCTCCCACTCGGTGTCGCCTGACGGCAGACCGGCCCGGCTCGCGGCGGCGCCGGCACGGCCCTCGACTGGACCGCATCACCCTCACTGGCTGGAGGGACGATCGCGGGTGGAGCGCTGCCGAGGACGGCAAGGCCCCCAAGCCGGGGCTCTCGGTAGGCTCCGGGCTCCGGGCGCCGGGAGGGCTCGCCTAGTGGCCGATGGCGGCGGTCTTGAAAACCGCTGTGGGGCAACTCACCGTGGGTTCGAATCCCACGCCCTCCGCTCGGTGCTGGCGCACGGGTCCGGCGGCGCTGCGCATGAGGGTGCTCACACTCAGGAGCAGCCGGGACCGACACCAGCCCTCAGCGCTCCGCCGTCCGGCTCAAGTCGCACGGCATCCAGTCACCCGACGAGACGTTCGGCTACCGCGAGGCCGGCTGATGATCACGACGGTCTGACCTCCACTTGTTACACACGCCGGAAGGACATGCCGGTCAGTGTCGCGGTGTCGCGTAGCGACGTGTCTTGACCCCGGAGACTCCGAACGGCCCTGCTCTGCGCGTCCTCGTATTCCCGACGCGTGTCGTCGAGGTGGCGACGGGTCGCCTCGAGCAGGCTCATCGCCGCCGCCGCTTCCCCGATCGCCGGCTCGTAGTCCCACTCGAGGTCCACTCCAGCTGGATCCACGTCGGTGTACCCGGCCACGAGGTCGCGAACTTCCGCCTCGAGGTCGGACAGCCGGCGGGTCTCCGTCGCGGCCTCGTAGTCCTCCAGTCCGACCGCGGTCCACGGCAAGATCACGGAACCCACCCAATGACCGCCCTCGCGGGTGACCCGGACCGTGTAGTGATCGCTCATCGCTCCAGCCACCCTTCTCCGAACGCCCGCAGGCCAGCATCCTCGACGCGACGAGCTGCCGGGGCGTGCGCTTCCGGCGACCCGACGTCGCGGCGTCGCGCCCCGGGCGTTGCGGGCTCGTCGCCGCGACAGGGGCAGGCTGGTCGACGTGGCGACCCGGCTGGTGGCACTGCTCCGCGGGATCAACGTCGGTCGGGCGAAGCGGGTGGCGATGGCCGACCTGCGCCGGCTGCTGACCAGCCTGGGGTACACCGACGTCTCCACCGTCCTGCAGAGCGGCAACGTCCTGTTCACGACGTCCGCCGAACTCGCCCCGAGCGGACCGGACACCGACGCCGCCACCGCCGCGGTCGGTGCGCAGCTGGAGTCGGCGGTCTCCCGCGAGCTCGGCGTCGCGTGTCGGGTGCTGGTGCGCCACGCCGGCGACCTCGCTGCGGCGACGGTCGACGCGCCCCTGGCCGACGTCGCGACCGACCCGTCGCGGTACCTCGTCGGTTTCCTGGCCGGTGACCCCGGGCGGGCCGCCAGCGCGGCGGTCGAGGCACTCGACGTCGCCCCCGACCAGGTCCGGCTGCGACGCCGCGAGCTCGACCTCTGGTGCCCGGGCGGCGTCCTCGCGTCCCCGCTGAGCTCGGTCGACTGGGAGGCCGTGCTCGGGGTCGCGGTGACGATGCGGAACTGGAACACCCTCGCCCGCCTCGTCGCGCTGGCCGGGTGACCGGCGCGGTGCGTCACTACGCTCCGGCCACCATGAGCGCTCCGCCATCGGAACCGCAGCCCGGGACGCCGCTGGCCGACGGTTTCCGCATGCCTGCGGAGTGGGAGCCGCACGCCGGGTGCTGGATGATCTGGCCCGAGCGACCCGACAACTGGCGGCTCGGTGCCAAGCCGGCGCAGGCCGCCTTCACCGTGGTCGCCGACGCGATCAGTCGCTTCGAGCCGGTGACGATGCTGGTGTCCGCAGGTCAGTACGCACAGGCGAGAGCAGCGCTCCCGATCGAGGTGCGCGTCGTGGAGATGAGCACCGACGACTGCTGGGTCCGCGACGTGGGCCCGACGTTCCTGCTCGACGGCCACGGCACCCTCGCCGGCGTCGACTGGGTCTTCAACGCCTACGGCGGTCTGGGCAGCGGTCTCTACTTCCCGTGGGCGCAGGACGACGCCGTCGCGTCGAAGGTCCTCGGCCTGGAGCGGGCACGCCGATACCGCTGCCCGCTCGTGCTGGAGGGTGGGGCGGTGCACACCGACGGGGTCGGGACGCTGCTCACCACCGAGGACGTCGTGCTGGACCCGGACCGCAACCCCGGCTGGACGCGAGCCGATGCGACCGCCGTGCTCCGCGACCACCTCGGGGTGCAGGACGTGGTGTGGCTGCCGTCGGGGATCCCCGGCGACGAGACCGGCGGCCACATCGACGACCTGGCCTGTTTCACCAGCCCGGGCGTCGTCGTCCTGTCCTGGTGCGATGATCCCGGCGATTCGCACGCCGATGTGTCGCACTCGGCCGAGACGGCCCTGCAGGCAGCGGGTCTGGAGGTGCACCGCATCCCAATGCCGCCGGTGCTCCGCTTCACCGCCGAGGAGGTGTCGGGCATCGACCGGACCCCGTCCGGGATGCTCCGCGAGCCCGGCGGCCGCCTCGCCGCGAGCTATGCCAACTTCTACATCGCTGACGGCGCCGTCATCGTGCCGACCTTCGGGGTGTCCACCGACGACGAGGCACTCGACGTCCTCGCCGGGCTGTTCCCCGGCCGCGAGGTCGTCGGGGTGCCGTCGCGGGAGATCCTCCTGGGCGGCGGCAACATCCACTGCATCACCCAGCAGCAGCCGGCCTCGCGCACCGGCTGACCGGCTGACCGACCGAGCAACCGACCGCGCTGACCGACTGCGCTCACCGACCGGGCAACCGACGACGACGGGCCCGACAGCCGTCAGGACCGCCGCTCGACCGCGTACGCACCAGGGTGCACGGTCGGCCCCCAACGCCGGTGCAGGGACTGGGTGATCGCGTACCCGAGGACCGACAGGGCCGTGAACAGCCACAGCCACAGGGACACCGCGACGGCGGCCCCGACGCTGCCGAAGCCGCCGAACGGGGAGCCCAGGTCGACCGGTATCGCGAGGAAGACCACGAAACCCTGCAGGAAGCCCGAGACGAAGGCACCGGTGAAGAAGGCGCCCCCGAGCAGCGCCCGCCACCCCGGCCGGACCGGGCCGAGTGCCCGGTACAGGTAGAAGAGCACCACCGACACGACGATCCAGTCGACGTTGAGGGCGATGTAGAAGGCGAGCGCCGTCCGCCCCGCACCGCCGCTACCGGCGCCCCCACGACCCAGCAGGTGCGAGAGCTCGGGCGCGACACCGAGGACGGCGAGCAGCCCGAACGGCGACAGCACCAGCACTGGGACGACGGCCAGGCGACTCCGCCAGCCCTCCCAGCGACCCGGCGGCGCGGCGGCCGAGGCGTCGGCGTCGGAGAGGGTCACCCGACCGAAACCCCGGCGCAGCCCCTCGCCCCAGACGGTGGCCGGGATCACCGCCACCGCCACCTCCCGCCAGTGCACCCGGGCCGACCGGCTGACGAACGACTCGATCAGCGGCCCGGGCTGGTGCGCGGCCGGCAGCGCCCGCCCGACGGCCGCGGCGAGGGAGTCGACGCGGCCGCGTCCGGCGACCGCAGCGGTGACCCGGATCGCGACGATCAGCGACGGGACGGCGGCGAGCAGGGCGTAGAAGGTCACGCCGGCGGTGAGGATCCACACGTCGTGACCCCGGACGGCTGCGCGCACGTCGCGGGTGACCCCCGCCACCAGCGAGCGGAGCCGGGACCGACGGCGGCGCAGCACGCCGGGTCACGCTACGGGGCGGTGACGTCGCAGTCGCGCCGGGCCACCGCTGCGGCGCCGGCCGACCACACACGGCCCGCGCCGTGGGTGGCCCGCCGGACGCGGGTCGGTGCGACTAGGTTCCGCCGACGTGACCGACGGCCGTACGGATGGCCCGCCTGGGCCACTGTCGCCACGGTCGCCACTGTCGCCACCGCCACGCTCGCCGTCGTCCCCGCCGCTCGAGGCTGGTGTCGTGACCCACGGGTCCGCGGTCGCCCGGACCGTCCGCGGCGCCGGCCGCCTCTGCGTCGCAGCCGCCGCGCTGGTGGCGGCTGCCGTCGCCGTCGGGCTGGTCGGCGCCGGACCGTCCCGCGCGGTGGCCGCCGTCCTGGCCGTGGTCGGACTCGGCGTGGCCGTCGCGGCCGGCCTGACGGTGGCCCTGGTGCTGACGGGACGCGGGCCCCGGCTGCGTCTGGACGCCGACGGCTTCGACAACCGCACCCAGCCGCACCTGCCGGGTCGGGCTGTCGTCCGCTCCGCTCGCTGGTCGGAGGTGCGGAAGGTCCAGGCCGTCCGGGACGGCGGGCGGCGCCTGCTCGTCATCACCCTGGCCGACTCCCGCCGGAGTGTCGTCCTGCTGCGCCGCCTGGCCGAGCCGCCCCCGCTCATCGAGGAGTCGATCCGCGACCACCTCGACGCCGCCGGCGGGTACCGCCCGTTCGGGGTGATCGGCGCGCCGCCGGGGGCGTCGCGTCCAGGCCGGACTGCCTGAGCGGGTCGCAGCGGCCGGACCCGAGCGGCCAGACGGTCGACAGCCAGAGTCAGCGGCCTGGCGTCGAGCCCCCTGACGTCGCCAGCCACACGTCAGCCCCCACGCGTCACACGTCAGCGGCGATTGCCCTGCGCGTCGTACATCGAGCCGTACGACGCGGTCCACTCGGCGGTCTTCTGCTTCGCGACCGCCGCGCTGTAGGCGCACCCGGCGGCCACGTCGGTGGTGACCCGCGAGCCGTTCGACGTCTTCGCGGTCGGCGTGGTGACCATCGGCGTCGAAGACGGTGACCCTGCGGCGTCCTGGCCGCCCGCTGCCGACGCGGATGCCGAGGCCGACGCCGACGCCGACGGCCCCGTGGACAGCTTCGCCGAGGCGGTGGCGTGCGCACCGCGGACCCGGTCGGTGGTCCGGATCGACTGCGCGATCGCGGTGGCCACCGCACTCCAGTTCGGGCGGTCGTCGCTGGACATGGCCGGGATGTTGGCGGTGTCGACGGTGATGCTCGAGATCGACCCGCTCGCCTTGATCTTCAGCGCCAGCTGGGCGAGAGGTGCCAGCAGCTTGCGCGGGATGTCGGTGAGGACGTTGTTCTCCAGCGTCGCGGCGAGCGCCGGGTAGGAGGTCAGCACCGCCGTCGGGTTGGCCTGGGTCGTGATCGCGCTGATCATGCACTTCTGCCGGGCGATCCGGTCGAAGTCGTCGGAGGCGAACCGACCGCGGGCGTACCAGAGGGCGTCGGCCCCGCCGAGGTGCTGGGCAGGGCCGGGCATCAGCCATCGGGACGGGTACTGGGTGACGGTCTTCCCGGTGGCCTGGTCGTGCATCCCGCCCACCGGGATCGGGGTGTCGATGTTGACGGTGACACCACCGATCGAGTTGATGATCACCTTGAACGCCGCGAGATCGACCGCCATGAAGTAGTCGATCGGCAGCTTGAGCGACCAGCCGATCCCGAGGGCCAGGGCGTCGGCGCCGGGGTTGTCACTCGGGACGAGGTTCGGGTGCGCCGCCGGGACGTCGCCGTAGATGGCGTTGATCAGGTTGTCCCCGCCCTGGCAGCCGCTCTCGTCGACGGCATAGCCGTTCGGGTACGCCTGCCCGAGCGGCGACGCCGGGTCCCAGCGCAGCCGGCAGAGGTTGCGCGGGATGGAGACGAGCAGCACCTTGCCCGTCACCGTGTCGATGCTCGCGACGACCATCGAGTCCGTCCGCGTCCCGGTGCGGTCGGGGCCGGCGTCGCTGCCGATCAGGAGGATGTCCAGCCGTGGCTTGGACCAGGTGAAGCTTGTCGTCGCCACGTGGGTCGCACCCGGGGTGGCAGTCGGCAGCGGTCCCCCGACCGTGTCCTGGCCGGTGATCGCGGTCTTGGGCTGCTCCTTCACGACGACGCCGAGCACGGCCCGCGACGTCAGCAGCACGTTGGCGCCCAGCACCAGCGGCGTCGAGATCCCGAGGCAGAGGACGCCCACCAGGATCGAGCCGCCGACGCGCTCGCCGGTGCCCGCGGTCGCGGGGCGCAGCGCCCGGTGGCTCACGATCGTCACGGCGGACCAGACGAGGGCGATCGCGATCGCGACGATCGCGCCGCGCCGCAGGGTGGCCGGGTCGAGTGCCCGGCTCAGCAGGGAGCTCATCGACGTGCCGACGTACGCGACGAGGCCGCCGACGAGCGCGACGGTGGTGACGAGCACGGCGATCCCGCTGCGGATCCGGCCCGCCGCGAGCAGCCCGACCCCGGGGACCACGGCTCCCAGGACGGTCAGCAGGAGCACCGCGAGCGGTGAGCGTCGCCGGGTCGTGCCGTCCGTCATCGAGCTCCTCCGCGTCGTCCCACCGAGGCGCGGTGAGCTGTCTCGACGACCAAGGGCGCGGCGGAGCACCGACTCCCGCGTCGTGTCACCGACCCCCTGCGTCCGCCGGCCATGCTCCCACCGGGGCCGGACTCGTGTGCCGGGCTGTGCGGATCCCCGTCCGCGGACCGTGCCGGCCCGACACCCACGCCGGTCGCCAGCGCCGGCCGGACCCACTACCGTGATCGGCGCAGCACGGGGAGGCGTCGCATAGTTGGCCTAGTGCGCCCGCCTGCTAAGCGGGTTGAGGGATAAAACCTTCTCGCGGGTTCGAATCCCGCCGCCTCCGCCCTCGCCGGGTGCCTGCAACGGGTCGTCGACGCCGGGGGTGCCCGTGCTCGCGCAGCAGTCCCGCGCCGGTGCCGCGCCGCGTCGACCAGGTCGACCAGGTCCCCGGGCGCCCCGGATCCGCTGATCCGTCCCCGGCGGCCTGCCGTCTCGGGGTGGGGGCGACAATCGGCGGATGGCGACCATCGATCTGCGCAGGGACGACGGTGGTGGACCGGGACGGTCGGCCGGGCCGGTCGAGACCAACGGCATCAACGTTATCGACGAGTCGGAGCGGACCGGGACGCCCCGCACCCTGTTCTGGCCGTGGGCTGCCGCGAACGTCTCGGTCCTCGCGATCGGCTACGGCGCCTACCTGCTCGGTCTGGGGATCGGCTTCTGGCAGGCGCTCGTCGCCGGGGTCGCCGGGATCGTCGTCTCGTTCGTCCTGGTGGGACTGGTCTCCCTGGCCGGCAAGCGCGGCTCCGCGCCGACCATGGTCCTGTCCCGGGCGCCGTTCGGGGTCGTCGGGAACGCGCTGCCCGCGCTGGTCGGGTACGTCCTCACCGTCGGCTGGGAGGTCATCCTGGTGACCCTGTCGACCCAGGCGGTGAAGACGGTGTTCGGCCGGCTCGGCTGGCCGACCGGGACCCGGACGACGCTCGGGTGCTTCGTCGTCGTGGTGGCCGTCATCGTGGCGGCCGGCCTGTTCGGCTACCGGGCGATCATCGGGCTGCAGCGGGCGCTCACCGTCGTCCTCGGGATCCTGACGGTCGGCTTCGTGCTGCTCACGATCAAGGACGTGCACTGGCACCAGGTGGCGGCGGTCCCCGGCGGCTCGACCCAGGCGGTGATCGGGGCGGCGGTGCTGGCAGCGACGCTGTTCGGCTTCGGCTGGGTCAACACCGGCGCGGACTACTCCCGCTACCTGCCGCGGCGGGCGTCCTCCGGCGGGGTGGTCTGGTGGACGACGTTCGGCTCGAGCATCTTCCCGGTCCTGCTGGTCGCCTGGGGTCTGCTGCTGGTGACCGGGAACAAGGACCTGACGGCATCGGTCGGCAGCGCCCCGGTCGCCGCGCTGGCCGCCCTGCTCCCGACCTGGTACCTCGTGCCGTTCGTCCTGGTCGCCGTCTTCGGCCTGGTCGCCGGCGCGGTCATGGACATCTACTCCTCCGGGCTCACCCTGCTGACGTTGGGAGTCCGGATCCCGCGGTGGTCCGCGGCCCTGATCGACGGCGTCATCATGATCGCCGGCTCGTACTACCTGGTGTTCCGCTCGGCGAACTTCCAGAACGCCTTCACGAGCTTCCTCATCACCCTCGCCGTCCCGATGGCCGCCTGGTGCGGGGTCTTCCTCGCCGACCTGCTCCAGCGCCGGCACACCTACGACGACCGCGAGCTGTACGACCGCCGCGGGCGCTACGGGATGGCCTCGGTGCCCGGACTGACCGGGATGCTGCTCGGGATGGCGCTCGGCTTCGGCCTCGTCGTCGCCACGCCGGCACTGCTCACCTGGGAGGGCTACCTGCTCGGGCCCTTCGGCCTCGGCGGTCGCGGCGGCATCTGGGCGGGCGCGAGCCTCGGGGTCGTCGTGGCGCTGGTCGCCGGCTTCCTCGTGCAGGCGGTCGGCGGGCTCGGCCGGGTCCGTCGTCAGGAACGGGTGCTCTGACCGCCTGAGGCCGCCGGCTCCCGTCGGCCGGCGCACGCTCCGGCGACGTTCGGACGCCGCCGGTCACCGCCCGGTCCAGCGGCATGCCGCCAGCCGCACCCTCCCGGCGCCCACGGCTGCGCCCTCCGCGCGCAGCCGATCACCCTGCTCGACCGCGAGGTGGGCCGCGAAGGTGCCGTCGGCGAACACGACCCGGTGCCAGGGAACCGTGGCGTCGCCCACCGCGGTCGAGAGCACGTGTCCGACCTGGCGGGCGGAGGCGAGCCCCAGCCGGCCGGCGACGTCGCCGTAGGTGAGCACCCGGCCGGCGGGGATGGTCGCGACGAGGTCGAGCACCTGCTCGGCGACCGACGGCGGCGACACGTCAGTCGCTGAGGCTGCGGTACTTGCGCACGGCGAGGAAGCCGAAGACGACGGTGACGGCGACCGTCCAGCCGAGGGACTGCAGGACGAGGGAACGGGTGCTCTCGCCGTCGAAGAGCAGCTGGCGGGCGCCCGAGCTCAGGTGCGGCTCGGTGAGCGAGCGGACGGCGTTGACGACCGTGGACACCGGCTGGTGGTAGGCGAAGCCCTGCAGCCAGCCGGGCATCGTCGCGACCGGGACGAACGCGGAGCTCGCGAAGGTCAGCGGGAACACCACCGGGAACGTGGCGGCGTTGACGGCCTCGACGGTCGAGACGCTCATCCCGACCAGGGCGAACACGACCGAGATCGACAGGCTGAACCCGAGCAGCAGCACCAGCCCGAGCACCAGCCCGAGCCACGAGCCCGTCCGGAAGCCGACGGCGAACCCGACCGCGACCAGCACCAGGATCTGGACGGCGGAGTTGACCAGGTCGGAGAGCATCCGCCCCGCCAGCACCGCGGAGCGGGCCATCGGCAGGCTCCGCAGCCGGTCGACGAACCCCTTCTGCAGGTCGTCGGCGAGGGCGAAGCCGGTGGTGCCCGCCGCGAAGACCGCTGTCTGCACGGCAATGCCCGGGATCAGGTAGGTCGCGTAGGAGCCGCTGGGCAGGCCCTGGATGGCGCCGCCGAACACGAAGCGGAACAGCACCGTGAACATGACCGGCGAGATGAGGGTGAAGACGACCTGGTCGGGCGCCCGCAGCAGGCGCAGCAGGTTCCGCCGGGCCATCCGCAGCGCGTCGCTGACGGCCCAGCCGAACCGCGTCCCGACGCCCGCCCCGGCGGCCGCCGTCGCACTGGTGATCGCGGTCACTGGTCCTCCTCGAGGTCGGTACCCGGCTGCTCGGCGCGGTGGCCGGTGAGGTTGAGGAAGACGTCGTCCAGGCTGGGCTCGCGGACGCCGAGCGACGTCGCCCGCAGGCCGGCACCGTCCAGGGCGCGGACCACCTCGGTCAGCGTCCGCGTGCCGTCGGAGCTGTCCAGGCGCACGGTCGCGCCCTCGGTGCGCGCATCGCCCCGGTCGCCGATCCCGGCCACGGCGGCGGCGGCGCGACCGGCGGTCGCCTCGTCGCGGAAGACGGCCTCGACCACGGTGGCTCCAAGCCGGCCCTTGAGCTCGGCGGCGGTCCCCTCGGCGATGACGACCCCGCGGTCGACGACGACGATCCGGTCGGCCAGGCGGTCAGCCTCCTCCATGTACTGCGTGGTCAGCAGCACCGTCGTGCCGTCGGCGACCAGAGCGGCGATGACGCCCCACAGCTGGACGCGGGACCGGGGGTCGAGCCCCGTCGTGGGCTCGTCAAGGAACAGCACCGGCGGCTCGGCGACCAGCGCCGCGCCGAGGTCGAGACGTCGGCGCATGCCGCCGGAATAGGTCTTGGCGCGCCGGTCACCGGCCCCGGCGAGGCCGAACCGGTCGAGCAGCTCGTCGGCCCGGCGCTGGGCGACCGCCCGCGGGAGGTGGTTGAGCCGCCCGACGAGGACCAGGTTCTCCCGGCCGGTGAGGTTGGGGTCCACCGCCGCGTACTGCCCCGCCAGCCCGATCGAGCGGCGGACGGCGTCGGGGTGGCGGACGACGTCGATGCCCGCGACGGTGGCGGCACCGCTCGTCGGGCGGGTCAGCGTCGTCAGCATGTTGACGGTGGTCGTCTTGCCGGCGCCGTTCGGTCCCAGCAGCCCGAGCACCGTCCCGACGGGCACGGACAGGCTGACGCCGTCGACGGCCCGGACCTCCTTCTTGCCCGAACCGAACACCTTGACGAGGTCGGTCGCGACGACCGCGGGCGCGGTCACGGCCGCACGACGGGCACGACGGCGTCAGCGGGCTCAGCGGGCTCAGTCGGCTCAGTCGGCACGGGCGACCTGCGGGGCGTCGCGGGAGTGGTCTGCACGGTCGGGGCACCGGTCACGGTGTGATGGGGTCCTCTGTGTCGTCGGTCATCAGGTCCGGTCGGCAGCACGCGAGCGACCACAGGAGGTCGGTGACCATGCGTTTCGGTCTCGTGGGGACGGGTCACTGGGCTCGGACGGTCCACGGTAAGGGTCTCGTCGACCACCCGGACACCGAGCTGACCGGGGTCTGGGGTCGAGACCCGGCTCGCACCGCCGACGCGGCCCAGCTGCTCGGGACGAAGCCGTACGCCGACGTCGACGAGCTGATCGCCGACGTCGACGCGATGGCCTTCGCGGTGCCGCCGGGCGTCCAGGCGCCGCTGGCCGCCCGGGCCGCTGGGGCCGGTCGCCACCTGCTGCTGGACAAGCCGCTCGCGATCGAGCGGGACGAGGCCGACGCGGTCGTGCGGGCGGTCGAGGCGACGGGGGTGGCCTCGGCCGTGTTCTTCACCAGCCTGTTCACTCCGGAGATCCGCGACTGGCTGGACGCCGTGCGCGGGCAGGACTGGGACGGCGCGTTCGGCTGGTGGATGGGCAACATCCACCGCCCGGGCAGCCCGTACGCGAACTCGCCGTGGCGTGACGAGGCCGGTGGCCTCTGGGACACCGGCCCGCACGCGCTGTCGCTGCTCATCCCGCTGCTCGGGCCGGTGGCGTCGGTGACGGCGGTCGGCGGCCGGCGGGACACCGTGGCCATGACGACGGTCCACGAGGGCGGCGGGCTCGGCTCGGTGACGATGACGCTGTCGGCGCCGGAAGGCGCGGGCCGCAACGGTCTGGACCTCTGGGGCCCCGCCGGCCGGGAGTCGATGCCGGGCCGCGCCGAGGCCGGACCGGCGATGCAGGTCGCGATCGCGGAGCTGCTCGCCGCGGCTGCCGGGTCGACCGCCCAACCCGCCGACGCCCGTTTCGCCGCGCTGGTGACGCACCTGCTGGCCGACGCCGCCGCCCAGCTGCCCGCCTGACGCACCGGGGCGGACCCGGGCGCACCGGGCGGGCCGGAGCTCCACCGCTGCACGGCCGGGGCGGCCCCGGTGCTCCCGGTACAGTTGCCGCGCCGCGCCTGTAGCTCAACGGATAGAGCATCTGACTACGGATCAGAAGGTTGGGGGTTCGAGTCCCTCCAGGCGCACGCTCCAGCCGCATCACCTCTTACGCGCCGGCTGTCCCCCACCCGCACTGACTCCGGGCCTGGTCCGGGCGTTCTGCGAGCACATCCGCGACGACCTGCGGCGCGTGGGACAGGAGTGGCGCCCAACGGCCCCACACGCCCCAAGGCGTCGCCGTTGTGTCCGCCTCGACCGGCGTCGGGCCCTGCCCGTGCCCGGTGGGCCATGGACGCCCACCCCCGCGACCGAGTCGCCCGGAAGCGGGGTCACGGGCCCGAGTAGACCTCTTTCGCACCTTGGAAGACCCGGAGGCTGCTGGTGTCGACCAGATAGCGGACGTCCCCGTTGTCGGCCTCGAAGCCGATGCCACTCGGGAATGCGGGAAGGGCGATGAGGTCGCCTGTCGACAGCGATTCGCCGTGGTAGGCGAAGCGGCCGCTGTCGGAGCAGGCGACCACGGCGTAGTGGGAGTCGGTGTACCGGAGAGCGAGCTCGCTGCCCGCACCCAGGATCCCGTGCGAGGTGTCGACGACCTCCTGCGGGCAATAGTGGAAGGTGCCCGGGGCCTCCTGGGGTGGGGCCGGGATCAGCGTCACCTGCACCCCGGAACCGTTCGCGGGGGCGGGGGCAGCGGTCGGAGCCGCGACCTGTGCTCGGGCGGTGACGGTCACCGTCGGGGCGGGCGGTGGCGCGGTCACGGTGACGGTCGGCTTGGGGGGCGGAGCCGTCACGGTCACGGTCGGTGCGGGCGGTGGCGCGGTGACGGTGATCGCGGGCGCCGGTGACGAGGCCCGAGCGGCGGACGGGTCTCCGCCGACCGACGCGAGCGACCCGCTCGGCGTGCACCCGGCGAGGGCCAGGACGCCGGTGGCGACGACGGCCCATCTGACCAGCGCCGGTGTCGACCGCGCTCGGCTGTCGGCGTTCGCTCCGGGTGCCTGCCGGCGGCCCCGTCGACTTCTCACCTGGGGCTCGGACGAGCGATCGAGCAGATCCCTCGGCCGAGTACGGCGCCCGACCGAGGATCGTCCACACCGACACCGACACCGACCGGGACAACGGGCACGACGGGACTCCTCGTGGTGGACAAGCCGACTCGTGGCCGGTGACACCCGAGCGCCGGTCGGCCTCAGACGCCTGCTTCCCCGCCCTCGCTGAGCCTGAGTGAGCGTCACCCTCCGTCAGTCGTCAATGAAGTTGTCACCCTTTGTGAAAGGCGGATTCCTCCAGGCGCACGCTTCGACGGCGTCCGTCTGACGTCCTGGCTGTCCCCCACACCCGCACTGGCTGCGGGTCCGGTCCGGTCCCTCTGCGAGCACATCCGCGACGACCTGGGGCGCGTGGGACAGGAGTGGCGCCCAGCCGCCCCACACGTCCCACGTCGTCGCCGATGTGTTCGCCTCGACCGTCTTCGCCTCGACCGGCGTCGGGCCCTGCCGGTGACCGGCGCGCTGGCGGGCGGAACGGCGACCAGCCCGGAGGATGGACGGGTGCTCCCCGACCGCGCCGTCCGGACCTCGCCCGTCGCCCGGCCCGAGGCGGTGCTGCAGGGCTCGACGTGGCGGATCACGGTCCTGACCGACGGTCTCCTCCGCCTGGAGTGGGCGCCCGACGGGGTGTTCGAGGACCGCGCCTCGACACTCGCGCTGCACCGCGACCTCCCGCTGCCGCGGTTCGAGGTGCGGGAGTCCGCCGCGGTCGTCGAGGTCGTCACCGACCGGCTGCACCTGACGTACGACCGCGGACCGTTCAGCGCCGCCGGGCTGAGCGTGCAGGTCCGCGGCAACGTGTCCAACCACCGCAGCGTCTGGCGGTTGGGTGACGAGCGCCGCGACCTCGGCGGCACCGCGCGGACGCTGGACGAGGTCGACGGGCGCCTCCCGCTCGAGGCGGGTGTGGTCTCCCGGTTCGGCTACGCCGTCCTCGACGACTCCGCCTCCTTCCTGTTCACCGACGACGGCTGGGTGGCGCCGCGGCCGCCCGGACGCACCGACCTGTACGTGTTCGCCTACGGCCTGGACCACGACGGCGCTCTCGACGCCTTCACCGCGCTGTCCGGGCCGACGCCGGTGCTGCCCCGCTGGGCGCTCGGCAACTGGTGGAGCCGCTACCACCCCTACAGCGCGCAGGAGTACAGCGAGCTCCTCGACCGCTTCGACGCCGAGGGCCTGCCGTTCTCGGTGGCCGTCCTCGACATGGACTGGCACCGGGTGGACGACGTCGACCCGGTCCACGGCAGCGGCTGGACCGGCTACAGCTGGAACCGGGCGCTCTTCCCCGACCCGCCGTCGTTTCTCGCCGAGCTGCACCGCCGCGGCCTGCACGTCACCCTCAACGTGCACCCGGCCGACGGGGTGCGCGCGTTCGAGGACGCCTACCCGGCGATGGCCGTTGCCCTGGGCCGCGACCCGGCCGGTTCCGCGCCGATCGCGTTCGACGTCACCGACCGGGCGTTCCTAAAGGCCTACTTCGACGTCCTCCACCACGGTCTCGAGGAGGACGGCGTCGACTTCTGGTGGATCGACTGGCAGTCCGGACGCCACTCGCGCATCCCGGGGATCGACCCGCTCTGGATGCTCAACCACTTCCACTTCCTCGACGCCGGCCGCGACGGGCGCCGCGCGATGACGTTCTCCCGCTACGCCGGACCGGGCAGCCACCGGTACCCGGTCGGGTTCTCCGGCGACACGCTCATCACCTGGGCGTCGCTGGAGTTCCAGCCGGAGTTCACCGCGACGGCCGCCAACATCGGCTACGGCTGGTGGAGCCACGACATCGGCGGCCACACCGGCGGGACCCGCGACGACGACCTGGCGCTGCGCTGGCTGCAGTACGGGGTGTTCTCCCCGATCCTGCGCCTGCACTCGTCACTGAACCCGTTCCTCGTCCGCGAGCCGTGGATGTTCGAGCCGACGACGGAGCGCGCGATGGGGGCCGCGCTGCGGCTGCGCCACCGCCTCGTCCCCTACCTGCACACGATGAACCATCGCGCGGCCGGGGAGGGCCGGCCGCTGGTCCGGCCGATGTACCACCTGCACCCGACCGCCGAGGCGGCCTACCGGGTGCCCGACCAGTACGCCTTCGGTACCCAGCTGATCGTCGCCCCGATCACCAGCCCGCTCGACCCGGTCACGCGCCGCGGCTCGACCCGGGCCTGGCTGCCGCCGGGGACGTGGGTGGACCTGTTCACCACCGCTGTCTACGATGGCGACCGGGAGCTAGAGCTGCACCGCGACGCCACGTCGATCCCGGTCCTGGTGCCCGCCGGCGGGATCGTGCCGCTGACGGCGGCCGACGACCTGGACGCGACCCGCAACCCGCGGCGGCTGGAAGTCGTGCTCGTCCCGGGCGCGGACGGCGCCTTCGACCTCGTCGAGGACGACGGCACCGGGTCGACGCCGGACACCATCCCGACGGCCACGACGGCGATCACCTGGGACAAGGCGACGGGGACACTGCGCATCGGGGCCGCGGTCGGCGCTCCCGGCGTCGTCCCGGATCGGCGGACCTGGACGATCACCGTGCTGGGCATCGACGTCGACGAGCTGGACCAGGACGGGTCGGCGACCGCGGGTCTGCACGGCGCCACGATCAGCGTCCCGGCACCCGGACGGGTCGCCGTCACCGTCGTGGACGCACCGACCGACAGCGCGCTGGTCCTCGTCCTGGGCGCCGGCCTGGTCCCGCGGACGCGCCACCGCGACGGGATGCTGTTCGACCTGGTCAACCACTCCCAGTCCGGCTACGACGAGAAGGCCGCGATCTGGCCGGTCGTCCGACGGGGGTCGAGCACCGCGGTCGCCGAGCTCGCAGCCCGGCACCTCCCGGGCCGGCTGTTCGGGGCGCTCGCCGAGCTGCTCAGCACCCAGGTGTGACGACCCGCGGCGTCTGACCAGCCGCTGCGCGCCGGCGCCTGACCAGCCGCTGCGCGACGGCGTCTCAGGACAGCGCGTGCAGCCGGGGCACGACGTCCTCCCCGACGCGGCGCACCCAGCCGGGCAGGTCGCCGTCGCGGGAGCCGACCCACAGCGTCGTGATCCCGAGGGCGGCGTAGGTCTCTGCCAGGGCGAGGAAGGCGTCGACGTCGGCCAGCGGGTCGGTGCCCGTGATCACCGTCTTGCGAACGGTCGCCGGGTCCCGGCCGGCCTCCTCGCAGTGTCGCGCCAGCACGTCGAGCTTGCCGGCGATCACCTCCGGTCCGGCGTCGAAGAGGTTGCAGGCATCGGCGTGGCGGGCCACCAGACGAAGCGTCTTCTTCTCGCCCATGCCGCCGATCAGGATCGGCGGCCCGCCCGGCTGGAGTGGCCGGGGGACGCAGAGGGTCTCGGCGAGGTCGTAGTGCGCGCCGTGGAACGGGCCGTCGTCGGGACCCCACATCTGGCGGCAGATCGCCAGTGCCTCCTCGAGACGCTCGAAGCGCTCGGAGACGGGCGGGAACGGGACACCGAGACCACGGTGCTCGCGTTCGTACCAGGCCGCGCCGATGCCCAGCAGCGCCCGCCCGCCGGACAGGACGTCCAGGGTGGCGAGGGTCTTCGCGAGCAGCCCCGGATGGCGGTAGGTCACCCCGGTCACCAGCAGCCCGAGACGGAGCCGCTCGGTCTGTCCGGCCAGGAACCCGAGTGCCGTGTAGCCGTCCAGCATCGGGTCCGACGCGGGCGCCGTCTGGTCCATCTGGAACCAGTGGTCCATCAGCGTCAGGGTCGAGAAGCCCGCGTCCTCCGCGGCCCGGGCCGTCGTCGCCAGCCCGTGGGCGAGCACCTGTGGGGCACCGAACGGCGTGAAGTCGGCGATGTGGAGGGCGAGCTCCATGGCGGTCCTCCTCGTGACCGGTCCGCGTGACCGGCCGGTCGACGGTAGCCCGGCGTCCACCCCCTGTCCCGGACGGGCCGGCGTCTCTGTAAGGTGATCCTTACCTACTCTCGTCGAAGGGGTTCCGTCGTGGTGGCAACACTGGTGATCTTCCTGAGGGAAGGCGTCGAGGCCAGCATGATCGTGGCGATCCTGCTGGCCTACCTGGACCGGATCGGGCGTCGTGACCACTTCCGTGACGTGTTCGTCGGCGTCGGTGCCGCTCTCGCGCTCGCGACGGCCGGCGGTGTCGTCGCCTACCAGACGATCCGGAGCTACGACGGGTCACGGGTCCAGACGGTGTTCGAGACCGCGACGTACCTGCTCGCGGCGGTCGTGCTGACCTACATGACGTTCTGGATGCGCAACCACGCGCGGACCATGTCGGCGGACCTGCGCGCCCGCACCGACGCCGCGCTGAGCGGGCGGGCGCGGTGGGGACTCGGGCTGCTGGCGTTCCAGGCCGTCGGCCGAGAAGGTGTGGAGACCGTCGTCTTCACCCTCGCCATCGTCTTCTCGACCTCCACTGCGGGCGCGGTCGGCGGAGCGCTCCTGGGTTTCGCGATCGCGATGGTGATCGCCGTGGTCATCTACCGCCTCGGCCACCGCCTGGACATGGCGCGGTTCTTCACCGCGATCGGGGTGCTGCTCATGGTGTTCGCGGCCGGGCTGCTCGCCGACGCGGTGCAGAACCTGCAGGAGCTGGGCTGGGTCCCGACCCTCGGTGCACCGCTGTGGCACTCGGCGCGGCTGCTCTCCGAGGACAGCGCGTTCGGCGATGTGCTGCACAGCTTCTTCGGCTACAGCGACTCCCCGAGTCTGCTGCAGGCGCTGACGTATCTCGCCTACCTGGCGGTCGTGGTGGTCGCCTACCTCGGCCTGCGCGGCAAGGTCGGACAGCGCAGCCGGACGAGCTCCAGCTGAGGTCGGTCCAGCTCGATCGCAGCCGGACGAGCCCCAGCTGAGCACGGTCCGGTCAGCGCCGGCCCGGTCTGATCACCACCCAGCAGCAACCGGTCGGCATCACTGCCCGGCTGCAGCCGGGTCCGGCGCCTCACCACGCTCACGGCGGGCGGCAGCGGCCGCCGCCTCCCAGCGGGCCTCGACGTGGCCGAAGCGCCAGAGCCCGAGGGCGACGCCCCAGGTGACCACGAACAGCCCGACGATGTAGAAGCCGGCACGGTTGATGTCGAAGCCGTTGGCGTAGTCGAAGAAGGCGCCGGTCAGGTGCAGCTGCCCGGACAGCACCTGGGCGAGCTCCAGGGTGCCGATCAGGAAGGCGACGCCGACCGACAGGCCGGTGATCGTGATGTTGTAGTAGACCTTCCGGACCGGCTTCGAGAAAGCCCACCCGTAGGCGAAGTTCATGAACGACCCGTCGATCGTGTCGAGCAGGCACATACCGGCCGCGAACAGCACGGGCAGCGCGAGGACGGCCCAGAACGGCAGCCCGCCGGCGACCGCGGTTCCGGCGAGCACCAGCAGGGCGATCTCGGTCGCGGTGTCGAACCCGAGGCCGAACAGGAAGCCGAGGGGGTACATCTTCCAGCTGGTGTCGATCCGGCGGGCCACCGGTGCGAGGAACCGGTTCATCAGCCCCCGGTTCGCGAGCTGTGCCTCGAGCTGCGCGTCGTCGTACCGGCCGGACCGCATGTCGCGGAAGACGCCGACGATGCCGACGAGGATCACCACGTTGAGGATCGCGATCAGGTAGAGGAATCCCCCGGACACCGACGTCCCGATGAGACCGGTGTAGTGGTGCAGCCCCGAGCTGTCGTTCGCCACTCCCTGGTCGAGGGCCCGGATGCCGAAGTTGAGCAGCACCGCGAGGGCGAAGACCACCGAGCTGTGCCCCAGGGAGAAGAAGAAGCCGACGCCGAGGGGCCGGCGGCCCTCGCCCATCAGCTTGCGGGTGGTGTTGTCGATCGCGGAGATGTGGTCGGCGTCGAAGGCGTGGCGCATGCCGAGGGTGTAGGCGGTGAGCCCGGTGCCCAGCCCGAACGTGGTCCTGGCGCCGAGGTGGTAGTGGTGCGGGACCACCACCAGGAGCAGCCCGAAGCCGATCACGTGCAGCGCGGTGATGAACGCGGCCATCCCACCGGCGCGCCGCCACTCCGCCGGGGAGAGCCCCGAGCGGACGCGGCTGGCCAGCGCGGCTCGGGGCCGCTCGATCGTCGTCGCCATCAGGGCTCCTCTCGGGCGGGCGGGACCGAGGGCAGCGGCGCAGACGCACGCGCACTGCACCTGCAAGTCGTTCGCAGGTGACGATGCCACGGATCAGTTCGCGCCGCGCGGGCCGCGTGCCGACGCGCCGTCGCGGCGCGACCGCCTGCATCGCCATCGAGCCCGCCGGGCGTGCCGCCGATAGAGCGGCACCGGCACCATCCGGTGCACTGCCCTCAGGTCGGTCACGACACCGGTGGGCCGCCGGTGAACTCGCTACCGTCCCGGGTGACGAGGGGCGGTGGGCCGTGCACGGTGCGCTGGGCTTGCGAGTCCTGCGGGCTGCCGGCTTCGCCGCTGCGTCGACGGTGCTCGCGGCGTTGGCACACAGCGCTGGCGGGGGGATGCTGCCGCCGGTCGGGGTGCTGCTCTGCGCAGCGGTCGGACTCACCGTGGCCGCCCTCTCCCTGACCCGCCGCGAGCGGGGACTGCCGGTGATCGCCGGGGCGACCCTGATCGGCCAGCTGGTCCTGCATGTGGTCCTGACCGCCGCGATGACCTCGGCGTGTGGCGGGTCCGACACCGGCGGGGTCACTGGCTCCGGGCCGATGTCGATGGGGGCGTCGACCGACTCGGGGGCGGGGTGCACCGGGGCGTCGTGGCTGCCCACCGGTGGTGGCACAGGCGGGTTGGTGATGCTCGTCGGGCATCTGCTCGCCGCTGCGGTGGTGGCGTGCTTGCTGCGCCGCGGTGAGCGGGCGTTGTCCCGGCTCGCTGTCCTGGTCGGGCGGGTCCTGGCCCCGATGGGCCGCCGGCTGCTGGCGGTGGGGACGGTCGGCTGTCCGCCCGTGGTGGCGGGGCGGGTGTTCGCGGAGGGCCCGGCGTCGGGCCCGCGGGTGGGCCGGCGGGGGCTGCTCGGGACGCAGGTGTGGGTGCGGCGTGGACCGCCGGGGGCCGGCGCGGCCTGATCGGCCGCCCACCTCCCGGCTGCTCCGGCGGGGGGTGCTCCAGCCATGCCGGGTGCGGCCCGGACGGGCCCGCGGCTCCCCACCAACCTAGAAAGGCCCTGTCATGCGCGAGATCCGAACGACTCCTGACCCGATCCCCGGCCCCGCTCCTGCGCCGCCCGACCAGGCCGGACACCGTCGGGCTCGAACCCCCGGGACCCGTCCCGGCGGACACCGGCCGGGCCGGCGGGCCGGTCGGGCCGGTCGGTGGGGCGGTCGCGCCGCCGCGACCTCGGTGGCGGCCGCGGCCGCGGTGGTGCTGGCGGCGGGGCCGGCTGCCGCCCATGTGACGGTCACCCCGAGCACGTCGGTCGGGGGCGCCGACGAGGTCGCCCTGGCGTTCCGGGTGCCCGCGGAGGAGCCGACCGCGAGCACGACCCGGGTCGTGGTCACCCTCCCGGCGACCCAGCCGTTCGCGTCGGTCCAGGCCAGGCCCGTTCCGGGCTGGACGGTCACGGTGACCGACGCGAAGCTCACCCAGCCGGTCGTCGACGACGCCGGGACGACCCTGACCCGCGGCCCGCACCTGGTCACCTGGACCGCAGCGCCCGGCGCCGGGATCCGGCCCGGGCAGTACCAGGAGTTCGACCTGTACGCCGGACCGCTGCCTCCGTCCGGGACGGAGGTGTTCACCGCCGCGCAGACCTACTCCGACGGCACCGTCGTGGACTGGGAGCAGGTCGGGAAGGTCGGCACCGCAACCGGACGACCCGGCGCCCAGCTTCACCATCACCCCCGCCACGAGCGCCCCGGCCGGGGTCGACCACACCGCCCGCCTGCTCGGCGGCACCGGGCTCGCGGTCGGCGTCGCCGGTCTGGGCGTCGCCGCGGCGGCCCTCACCGCGGGCCGCCGACGCCGCAGCCAGCGTCCAGTCCGGGTGCGGACCCAACCGTGAGAGGGCCCGCAGAGCGGCGGCGGTCGGGCACCCGAGCGGTCACGTGTCGGGCTCTCGCAGCCGCCGCTGTCGCCGCCGCCGGGCTGGCCGCGGGTCTCCTCGCCGGTCCGGGGGTGGGCCCCGCCCAGGCGCACGACGTCCTGGCGAGCACGACACCCGCGGCCGGGGCCACCGTCCGGGTCCTCCCTGACGAGGTCGTCCTCCACTTCGAGGAGCCGGCGCAAGCCCTCGGGACGGTCGTGGTCGTCCGGGGCCCCGCCGGGGACGCGACCGCCGGCCGCGCGGAGCTGATCGACAGCGACGTCGTGCAACCGGTCCGGTCGGGCAGTCCCGCCGGTGCCTACACCGTCGACTGGCGGGTGGTGTCCGCCGACGGGCACGTCGTGCAGGGCACGTTCGCGTTCACCGCGGGTGCTGCGTCCACCGGTACCGCGTCCCCGCTGCCGGCCGCGGTCCGCGCCTACGTCCCCTCGGCGGCCGGGTCGTCGACGCCGGGTGTGGTCCGGGCCGCGGCGGTCGTGGGGGGGCTCGTCGTCCTCGCGGTGCTGCTGCTGGTCTTCCTGCGCGGACGGCACACCGCACCCACCGGCGACGACGGCGAGCAGGACGACCCCGACGCCGGCACACCGACGCCGGAAGCCCCACCGCTGCCCCCCTCGAGCCGAGAGGCCCGCTGATGTCCGCTTCCGCTGTCCCCGCCGGCTCGTCGGGCCGTTCCCGGGCCGGCCGGTCCCCGACGTCCGCCGGGAGCGCCGGGCGGACCGTCCGGTCGCGCCGGCGGCTGCAGGTCGTCCTCGGGCTGATCTGGCTGGTCGACGCGTGCCTGCAGTTCCAGCCCTACATGTTCACCCGCGACTTCGTCACCAGGACGGTCGAACCGGCGGCCGCCGGCACCCCCGGCTGGGTCGCGCGGCCATCGGCGGACGCTGCGCACCTGATGCTCGCCCACATCGCTGTCGACAACACCCTCTTCGCCCTCACCCAGGTCGTCATCGCCGCCGCGATCTGCCACCGGCCCGTGGTGAAGGTCGGACTGGCCGTGTCCTTCGTCTGGGCGGTCGGGATCTGGTGGCTGGCCGAAGGACTCGGCGGGGTCACCACCGGGGTGTCCCCGGTGGCCGGGGCACCCGGCGCGGCGATCCTCTACGCCCTGCTCGCCGTCCTCCTCTGGCCCCGGTCCGCCCCTCCCACGGCCGCACCGGGTGACCTGCCCGCCCGCGCCCGACCGGTGGCCGGTGGATCCGCCGGCCGTCGGTCGGTGGCCGAGCGCAGCCCGCTCGGCCGGCTCGGCTCCCGGGCGGTGTGGGTGGTCCTGTGGGCCGTCCTCGCGCTGCTCGCCGTACAACCCGCGAACCGGGTCCCGAGCGCGCTGCACGACACCCTCACCGCACTCGCCGACGGCGAGCCCCGCTGGGTCGCCGCACTCGACGGCCACCTCGCCGCCGCCGTGGCCGGCCGCGGCACCCCCGTCTCGATCGGACTCGCGGTCGTCCTCGCCGCGATCGCGCTCGGTGTGCTGCACCCCGCCACCCGGCGGGCGGCAGTCGTCGTGGCCGTCCTCGTCGCAACCGTGATCTGGGTGGCGGAGGACTTCGGCGGCGTCCTCACCGGCACCGGCACCGACGTCAACTCGGGTCCGCTGCTCGCCCTGCTGGCCGCCGCGTACTGGCCCCTGTCGATCGGGCACGACGGCCGAGAGCCGTCCGGGCGCTCGTGAACGGGCGCCGTGGTGCGCGGCCGGCTCGGGGGCGACCCCGCTGGTGCGACGCGATGCATCAGGTCGCTGCCCGCACCGGCGCAAGCGGCGTCCAGTGTCTTCACACGATCCACACAGGTCCTGCGCAGGTTCGTCACCGTCGGGAGCGACGGTCGTCGCAGTCGCGGCCGCAGACGGCGGCCGGGTCGACGCGAAGGAGCAACGGATGGACATCAGTCAACGGGTGCGGGTCGGGGCAGGGGTGGCGGCCCTGGGGGTCCTCGGTTCGGTGGGCGTCCTGACCTCGGCGGGCACCGCTGCCGCCGCGGTCCCGGCGGCCGTCCGGGCTCGCGCCACGAGCAGCGCTGCGGCCGCCGCCAGCGCTGCCGCCACGCCGGCGCACGCGTCCTGGTGTGCCGTGGGCCGGTGGGAGCAGCGGGTGCAGGGTGCACCGGCCCGCTTCGACGCCGGTGACCGCGGCGGGGACTACCTGTGGCACGCCGCCGGCGGCTTCCGCCTGCGGGTCACCCACCGCGGGGACCACCGCGCCGTCTACACCGGCGTGATCACCGCGAATGCCCCGCTGCGCTTCACCCGGGTGCACCTCGAGCGCGGCGACGTCGCCCGCCTCACGGCCGACCACCGGTCCATCGTGTTCGCCTTCGCGGACTACGGGCGCATCGACGGGATCGACTTCACCACCGACTGCGCCACCCGGGTCACCCTGTCCCACCTGAACGTCGGGAACAGGGCACTGCCGGCGGGGCGGGTGCAGCTCGGTGCCCATGAGCGGCACCCGGGCCGGGTCCCGTTCACGGTCACCCGCGCCCCGGCGCACCGGTAGGCCGCCTGACAACCGGCTGCCACGACAGGTCGCCCGCGGCCCCGCCCCGACTGGATCGGGACGGGGCCGCGGGCCGCGTCGTGAGAGCCAGCCCCGGCGGTGTCCTCTAGAGCCACCCCTGGCGGCGGAGCAGCAGCTAGAGACCGCCGGCGAGGACGACGATCGTCAGCGAGCTGGCGATGAACCCCCAGTGCTGGGAGAAGCCCGGGTACGGGACGTTCTGCCCGTAGAACCCGGTGACCGCCGTCGGGACCGCGATGATCGCCGCCCACGCGGCCAGCTTCTTGGTGATCTGGTTGAGGTCGTTGGCCTGCTCGGTGAGGTTGGTCTCGAGGATCGAGGCGATCAGGTCGCGCGCGGTCTCGACGCCGTCGGCCGCCCGCAGGACGTGGTCGTGGACGTCCTGGAAGTACGGCGCCAGCTCCTCGGTGACGAGGTGGTTGTCGGTCCGCAGCCGCCCGACCAGCTCGCGCATCGGGACGACCACCCGGCGGAGCTGGACGAGGCTCTTGCGCAGCTCGAACCCGCGGCGGCGGATGTCGACGCCGGGGCGGGGCTCGAACAGCCGGTCCTCGAGGTCGTCGACCGCGTCGTCGAGGGCCTGGACGGCGGTGTAGTGCCCGTCGACGACGGCGTCGAGCAGTCCGTGCACGAGGGACCCGACGCCGGCCGGGGTCAGGTCGGGCGTCGCGTCCCAGCGGGCGAGCAGGGTGTCGACGTCGAAGTCGGACTTGCGGACCGTGACCAGCGCCCGAGCCGTGACGAGAGCACTGATCTCACTCGTCGTCAGCTCCCCGGTGTCCAGGTCGAAGCCGACCGCGTACATGTTCGCGAACAGGTGGGTGCGGTAGCGGTCGACCTTCGGGCGCTGGTGGTCGTGGATCGCGTCCTCGACGGCGAGCGGGTGCAGCCCGAACTCCTCGGTCACCACCTGCAGGTCGGCCTCGTCCGGGTCATGCAGGTCCAGCCACACGACGGCGTCGGCGTCGGCGGCCAGCCACGAGCTGATCTCGGCGGCCGGGAATCCCTCGGCGACGAGCACCCCGGCCCGGTAGACCCGCGTCCGGGTCGGGCACCTCGGGGGTCGGGCCGCCGTCACACTCGCCGCCGCCGGCCCCGCGGTCTGCGGGTCCCCACCGGCCGGGACCGGCTCGGGCACCGGGAGCGGGCCGTCGACGCGTTCGGCGCCCCGCGGCCGCCCGGCCAGCACCTCCGAGACGGGCGCCTCCTCGTCGGTCGACCCGGGCCCGGGTCCGGACACGGCCTGCGCGACGTCGCTCACGACAGGCCAGGATGCTCCACCCGCGGATCCAACACGGGCAGGCCACGTCGAGGCGGCCCGCCGGCCGGTCTGTCGGGCCCGGCCGGTCTGTCGGGCCCGGCCGGTCTGTCGGGGTCGGGGTCCGGGTCGAGGCGGGGGCCGGGGCCGGCGGCCGCCAGGGCGACCGCGGCGAGGGTGGCCACCGCGCGCGCGGCGCCGCGGGCCGACGCCAGACCGGGCCCGGCGGCCACCAGGTGCGGCAGCAGCAGCAGGACGCCGCCCGCGAAAGTCGTCCACGGCACCCGCGACGGGCTGGTCGTGGCGTCGAAGACCAGTGCGGCCAGCAGCAGACCCGCGGTGTAGTAGGTGTGGGTCCCCGGGTCCAGGAGCAGCCGCACCGCGAGCCCGGCCAGCAGGACCGCTCCCGGGCGGCGGCGCGCCACCGCGAGCAGCCCGACCGCGATGCCACCGGCGATCTGGACCGGCCGGTCCCACGGCGGGGTCGAGGCTCCGTGGTAGCCGAGCACCCGCAGCGCGGAGTCCGCGGCGTCCGGGATGGTCAGTCGCGCCAGGGACGCCGGGTCGCGGTCGGCGAGCAGGAAGGGCGCCCACACCACGGTCACCCCGGCTGCGAAGACGCCGAGCGCGCGGAGGTGGTCACCCAGCGGCCGGTCGCGATCGACCAGCAGGGCCGCGAAGGCCAGCGCCCACGGCTTGGCGTCCACGGCGCCGGCCAGCAGCAGCGCGGCCGGCACGAGGTGGTGGCGGCGCCGGGCGGCCACGGCGGCGACGGACAGGGCCAGGGCAGCGACGTCGTCGAGGTGGCCGCCGGGGACGGCGAGCACCGACCAGGCCGCCACGACCACCGCGCCACCAGCTACCACCGCGCCGCCAGCCACCCCTGCGCGGCCAGCAACCACCGCGCCACCAGCCACCACCGCACCGCCAGCAACCCCTGCGCCGCCAGCAACCGCCGGGGAGTCGACGCGCCGGTCGGGGCGCCAGCCCGTCACCACCCCGACCACCGCCACCCCGGTCCCGACGAGGACACCCCAGAGGACCGGCGCCCGGGCCGCCGCCGGCAGGACGAGCAGCGGCAGCGCCGCCACGAAGGTGAGCGGGCCGATCTGCAGCTCGGGGTGCGCCGAGTACAGGTGCAGCCCGCCGGTGGGGCCGCCGGCCGCCAGCAGCTCGGTGCCGGTCTGGGTGTAGCCCCACCCGGCGACCAGCTGGTGGCGATGGGCCAGCGCGCCGACCAGCGCGCACACCGCCAGCACCGGCCACCGCCAGCGGCGGGCGCCAGGGCCGGTCGGGCGCACCGGGCGAGGGTCCCACGCGCGGCCCGCGCGCGCCGCCGACGGGACGGCCCATGCTGGGTGCCGGACCGCGTCGTGCCCGCAGGCACTCGGCAGACCGGTGAGGGACCGGCGGTTGACGGGTCGAGCAGCGGGGGTCCGGTCGGACCGGCGGCGTCGTCGAACCGATCGGCCCGCTCGAGCGTCCAACCCGTTGCCCACCAGAGCAGCAGAAGGAGCAGACGGTGTCAGGTCTCGGTCGCATCCTCACCACGGCGGGGACGACCGCCGCGACCCTGACCGCCCTGGCCGGCTCCGCAGCCGTCGGCATCGCCCGCGACGCCGCCGGTCCGCCGGTCGGCCGCTGCTCCGTCGCGCAGCTGCGCCTGGTGCTGACACCGGACCGGTTCCCGGTCGGCGGGGACCACCGCGGGGTGACCGTCGAGCTGACCGACACTTCCCCGCGCAGCTGTGGGGTCACCGGGTACGGCAGCTACCGGCTCACCGACTCCCGGCACCGGCCACTGCCGACGCTGAGCCTGCACGGCTCGACCCTGTTCGCCGCGGACCCCGGCGCCCACCCGGTCGTGCTGTCGGCGGGCGGGACGGCCTACGCCGACCTCGGCTGGACCGCCGCGCCGGGCGCTGGCGGTTCGGGACCCACCGGAGCGGGCACCGACGGCGCCGCGCGGCGACGGCCGGCGTTCCTCGAGCTCACCCCGCCACACGCCCTGCACGCACTGCGGGTCGCGTTCACGGCGTCGGTCGCGGCCATCCCCGCGACGCTGACGTCGACCGCGTTCGCCGCGGACGTCCCCGCGATCCACCCGAAGGGGACGCAGCCCTAGCCGGAATGACCGCCCCGCCCCGCGGCTGCCCGCCCGCAGGGCGGACGTCCGCCCGCGCCGGCGCCGGCACCCGCCGCCGGCCTGGCCTCGTTGCGGACTCGGAAGTCGCCGCCGGCTCGAGAGTCGCAGCGGACTGAGGAGTCGCCGCGGACTCAGAAGCCGCCGATGCCGAGCCGGCTGACCTGCGTGGAGAAGTTGCCGTAGTAGGAGCGGGTCCCCCCGCACGTCGGGTCGGCCGAGAACGTCGAGTAGCTGCAGCTGCTGGCGACGTCCTCGGTGGCGATGTAGACGCTGTCGCCGTCGTAGGCCGCCGCGGCGTAGTCACCCCAGCGGGGTCGCGCCGTCGGGGTGGTCGTGCCCGCACAGTTGAAGAAGCTGTACTCGCAGAACCCGTCGGCCGGCGCCCGGCCGCTGCGGACGACGGACACCCGGGTCGGTCCGCCGGGCGTGCGCCAGCCGGTGTAGGCGGCACTGGGGAAGTGGTCGTCGCCGACCAGGGTCAGTCCGAGCACCCCGGTCCCGGCAGGGTCGGTGGCCAGCGTCGGAAAGATGACGTTGTCGTGCGCGACCCCGAGGTAGCCCTGCGCGCTGACCACGGGCCCGGCGGGTCCGGCAGGAGACACGACGAACCAGGCGACCCCCGCCTGCACGTTCCCGGCGACCGTGAGCGCGGTGTCCAGCGCGCCGAGGACCTTGCCGTCGGCGTACCAGGCGGCCAGCACGCGGGTGTCGGAGGAGTCGAGGCCGTTCTCGGCGTCGGGGAGCGTGGGCGAGCCGACACCGAAGCAGCTGGCCACGAGGCAGTCGCGCAGCGGGGTCGGCCCCGCCTTCTGGTCGGACACGGGTGGGATCGCGTACGACTCGGAGATCATCAGGTGCCCGGTGAGGGCGAGCGCCGGGGTGGGGGAGTCCAGCGACGCGGTGTTCGTGACCCGCCACAGCGCGAGGGACGCCGACCGGCCGGTGAAGCCGGTCGGGCGGGCTTCGGACGCGGCCGTGGAGCCGAGGAGGTCCATCGTCCCGCCGTGCGCGGTGTCGTACCGGCGGCCGGCCGCCTGCGCCGGGAGGAGGGTGAACGCGGGCAGGACGCCGGCGGACGTCGACAGCTCGTTGTGGTCGAACTGGACGAAGGGGGTCGTCGCCGACCCGGCGACCAGCGCCCGCTTGCTGATCGCGTAGAGCTGGGCGCCGTTGAAGTTGTTGCCGAAGACGCCGCCCGCGGTGCTCCACGGGTACTCGTTCGTCGTCAGGTAGAGGCCGTTCGCGTCGGTCCCCAGGTGCGGGTAGTCCCCGAGGCACGGGCAGCCCGCGTGCAGCGGACCCGCGGGAGCGCCGGTGTCCGTCGTCGGGATCGAGTAGTAGGTGAAGCCGTCGAGCGGGCTGGCGGTGCGGCTCACGGCGATGTCGAGGTGGTTCGTCAGGGTGAGGTCACCAGTGGTCGGGTTGGTGTCGAGGGTCAGCTCGACCGCGAAGAACCGCTGCGACCCGGGGTCGAACACGCAGCTCGGGTCGGTCAGGCTCGGACCGTAGGTGTTGGTGTCGGCGGTGAAGGACTCGGGCAGGCCGAAGATCGACGCCAGGCTCACCGCGGGCGTGAGCGGCGTGCCGTCGGTGCTGTAGACCCGGGCGGAGTCGTTGATCAGCTCGAGGACCTTGCCGCCGCCGACACAGAGCCCCTGGTCGGGTGGCTCGACGGAGTACCCGGCCGCCCTCTCGTTGGCGGCCTCGTCGAGGCCGGTCCAGGTCTTCTTCAGCCCCCGCGTCGAGGGGTTCAGCGGGGTCGGCGCCGCCGTCGGCGGGGTCGTGTCCGCTGCACCGGGGCGGGTGCCGGCGAGGCGCCGGACGCCGGCGCGGACCACGACGGCTGGGCGCGGTGAGTGGCTGACCGCGCCGTACCGCGACAGTCGGCCGTGCTCCGACAGCGAGATCGCACCGCCCGGGCCGGCCGGTCGGGCCGGCGGGAAGTGGGTCGAGAAGCCCCGCCGGTGCAGCGTCGACCGGATCCCGGCCGACGTGGAGACCGCACCTGCGCCGGGAACGGCCGCTCCGGTCCTCACGGTGGACACGGTCCTCGCGGCGGGCACGATGCTCGCGGTCCTCGCGGTGGGCACGGTCCTCGCGGTGGGGACGGTGCCGGTCTGCTGGCCGGCGGCGAACGGTGTCGTCGTCGCGAGCAGCGCACCGGCCGCCACCGCCGCGGCGGCGACGAGACGCGTGGACCTCTGCATGCGTGTGCTCCTTCTCGGCGCGGGCGGTCGACCGGCCGGCGGCCGTCCTGCAGCCGTCGACGTCACGGACGTACTCGGCCCCGTGCCCGAGTAGCGGTTCGTACAACGTCGCTGACCGTACGTGCTCGGCAGGTTCCATGATCGATCAGCCGTGCCGGCGGGTCGGGTGTCCCGACCGAGCGCGCCGAGTCGGGTGGGTCGGGTCCGGACGCCGGCTCAGAGGCGCCGGGCTGCTCGCCGAGCCGCTGCCGTCGCGGCCGCGATGGTCACCAGGGCACCGAGCACGAGCGCCGGGGCCTCCCCCGGCTCGAGCAGTCCCGACCGGGCACCCAGAGTGGCCGCGGCCACCGGGACCCCGAGCTGGGCGGCAGCCAGGACCCCCAGCTCCACCGGCTGCCCGACCAGCGCCATCGCGGCGTGCGCGAGGACGGCGCCGACGCCGAGGGCGAGGCCGAGCAGCAGGAGCCGGGGGTGCCTCGCCAGGTCGCGGAGCTCGAGGGACGCCCCGAGCCAGACGAAGAACAGCGGGCCGAGGAAGCCCTCGGTGAGGGCGAACAGCTGGCGCGCGAGCCGTCGGGGCTCCCCGACCGCGGCGACGACCAGCCCGAAGGAGAACCCCGCGAGCAGGACCGACACGTGTGCCCACACCGCGATCGCCGACAGGGCGAACACGAGAGCGAGGTCCACCCGCAGCTCGACGGCGAGCGTTCTGCTGCGATGCGCGGTGGATCCGTCGACGCGTGCCGGAGATCTCCAGGTGGCGCAGCACGAGGTAGAGCAGGCCGGCGACCGCGGCCACAACGAGTGCCCCCACCCCCGCGCGCGCCGCCTGGGCCGGGTCGACCGCCAGTGGCAGCGCGACGATGCACGCGATGTCGGCCACCGCGACCTGCGGCACCAGCCCGAGCACCGGGCCGGTCTGCCGGTCGAGCGACGCGACGATCGGCAGGACGAGCGCCGCCGACGACGAGGACAGCAGCACCGCATAGAGCGCGACGTGGCCGGTGCCGGCGAGGCGGGCGAGCCCGACGGCGAGGCCGGTCGCGACGACACCGACGCCGGCGGCGCGGGCGATGCCGGCGCCGATCCCGGCGCGCAGACCGGGATCACGCAGCGGCACGTGCGAACCGGCGACGAACATCACCAGCGCGAACCCCAGCTGGGCCAGGAACGCGAACGTCGGGTCGCGGGCGTCGAGCAGGCGCAGGCCGGTCGTGCCGAGGCCGATCCCGGCGGCCAGCTCACCGACGACCACCGGGACGCGGAGTCGTCGTGGCAGGACGAGCAGCGGTCCGAGCAGACCGGCGGCGCAGACCAGCGCGAGCGCCGCGAAGCCGAACACCATCCCGGCGCCTCCCCGAAGCCGCGCGAAGGTTACGCGGACCGCGTCCGGACCCGCGCGCGGGCGCCGGGCCGGTCGCCGGACCTGGTGGGCACCCGCCTCCCCGCGGGAGAGGATCGGCGCATGGCCACAGCCGAGGACCGCGACGCCCTGACCGCCCGGGTCGCACGGGAGGGCCTGCGGCGTTTGGTCGTCGGCTTCGACGGCGGCCCGGCCGCGAACGACGCCCTCGACCTCGCGAGCGCCCTCGCCGCCCACGCCGGCGGCGAGCTGGTGATCGTGCTGTGCGACACGGTCCACTCCCTGGCCGACCTGTCCTTCGACGCCGCCCTGACCGACGCGACCAACGCCGACGGGCTCGCGGAGGTCGTCCGCACCGACCTGGCGGGGCGCTTCGAGGGCTCGCCGGTGCGCTGGCGGTTCGAGCGGCGGGAGGGGCCGGCCGCCGACGAGCTCGCGGCGATCGCCGTCGAGGAGGGTGCCGACCTGATCGTCGTGGGCCGCTCCGCGTCGCGCTTCCCGCGGTCGGTCGTCGGCTCGGTGACGGCCCACCTGACCCGCCACGCCGAGTGTCCGGTCCTCGTCGTCCCCTGAGACGGCGACTCCCGGCGGCCCCGGCGAGTCGCACCGCCAGCCCCGGCGAGTCGCACCGCCAGCTCCGCCAGCTCCGCCGGTCCGGGCCGTGGTCCTCGGCAAGACGCCACCCGGCCCTGGCGAACCGGCCGCTGACCACCCCATACGGTCGAGGCGTGACGACGACGACGCAGCCGCCCGCCCCGACCCCGACGGCACCGCACGCCGCCCCGAGGTTCTGGGAGGCCATCGCCCCGGGCAGCCCGCGGGAGGCGCCGCGGGCCTGGACGCACTCGTCGACCGCCGCCCGCCGCAGCCTCGACGGCGCCTGGCGCTTCCAGCTGTCGCGGTCCCCGCTGCGGGCACTGTCCGAGCCCCGCCTCGCCGACCCGGACCTCGACGACTCCGACGCCGCGGGCTGGCGGGCGCTGCCGGTGCCGTCGAGCTGGTCGATGCACCTCGGCTTCGACGGGACGAGCGACCCCGCCTACACCAACGTCGTCTACCCGTTCCCCCTCGACGTGCCGCACGTGCCGGACGAGAACCCGACCGGTGACCACCGCCTCGCCTTCGACCTGGGTCCGGAGTGGGTGGACACCCGGACCGGGCGGACGGTCCTGCGTTTCGACGGCGTCGACTCCGCCTTCTCGGTGTGGCTGAACGGACACCACCTCGGCTGGAGCGCGGGCAGCCGGCTGCCGACCGAGTTCGACGCGACCCGCGCCGTCCGGGCGCACCGCAACGTGCTCGCCGTCCGGGTCGTGCAGTTCAGCGTGGGCAGCTACTGCGAGGACCAGGACCAGTGGTGGCTGCCGGGGATCTTCCGCGACGTGACGCTGCTGCGGCGCCCGTTCGGCGGCATCGCCGACCACTGGGTCCGCGCGGGCTTCGACCCGGCCACCGGCGCCGGCCGCATCGAGGTCGACGTCGTCCTCGAGCCCGCCGGCCCCACGGACGCCGCGCACGCCGCGCACCCCGAGGGCGAGCCGGCGGCGCACTCCGGGGGCGACCCGGCTGGGGGCCCGACGGGCGCGGGCTCGACGGGCGCGGGTCCGACGGCCGGACCCGAGGTCCCGGTCACCCTGACGATCCCCGAGCTCGGGCTGCACGCCGTCCCGGTGCGTCCCGGGGAGCCCATCGAGGTCCCGGCCGTCTCCCCCTGGCACCCCGAGGCGCCGAAGCTGTACCAGGGCGTCCTGGCGACGCCCGCCGAGCAGGTGCCGGTGCACCTGGGCTTCCGGACCGTCTCGATCGCCGACGGGCTGCTGCTCGTCAACGGCGAGCCGATCCGCCTGCGCGGTGTCAACCGCCACGAGTTCCACCCCGACCTCGGGCGCGTCGTCCCCCTCGACGTCGTCCGTGACGAGCTGCTGCTGATGAAGCGCCACAACATCAACGCGATCCGCACCTCGCACTACCCGTCCGCCCCGGCCGTCCTCGACCTCGCCGACAGCCTCGGCTTCTGGGTGGTCGACGAGTGCGACTGGGAGACCCACGGCTTCGAGCTGCACGGCTGGGCGGGCAACCCGAGCGCGGACCCGCGGTTCGCCCCGATCCTCGCCGACCGCGTCGCCCGGATGGTCGAGAGAGACAAGAACCACCCGAGTGTCATCGTGTGGTCGCTGGGGAACGAGGCCGGTACCGGTGCGAACCTCGCGGCGGCCGCCGACTGGGTGCACCACCGCGACCCGGGCCGTCCGGTCCACTACGAGGGCGACTACGCCGGGGAGTACACCGACCTGTTCAGTCGCATGTACCCGTCGCTGGAGGAGCTGCAGACGATCGCCGACCGGGCCGAGGAGACGACCGGCGACGTCCGCGCCGGGAGCGCCGCGACCCGGCCGATGCCATTCTTCTGCTGCGAGTACGCGCATGCGATGGGCAACGGTCCGGGCGGGATCGCCGACTACGAGGACCTGTTCGACGCGAACGAGCGCCTGCAGGGAGGGTTCGTCTGGGAGTGGCTCGACCACGGGATCCGCCGCGTCCGCGCCGTCGCCGGGGACGCCGAGTCGGAGCAGGAGTTCTTCGCCTACGGCGGGGACTTCGGCGAGCCCCTGCACGACGGGAACTTCATCACCGACGGGCTGGTGTTCCCCGACCGCGTGCCCTCACCGGGGCTGCTGGAGACGGCGGCGGTGTTCGCCCCGGTGCGCATCGGCCCCGGCTCCGCGGCGGGGACGGTGCGGATCACCAACCGGTACGGCGTCTCCGCTCTCGACCACCTCCGCTTTGTCGTCTCCGTCTCCGACGAGACCGCCGAGATCGTGGCCGCCGAGCTGGAGGTCGGGGACGTCGGGCCGGGAGCCTCGACGGAGATCGCCCTGCCCGCACTCGGGGTCGCCGGGTCGGCTGCCGACGGCGAGGCCTTCGTGACGGTCCGCGCGGTGCTCCGGGCGGACACCACCTGGGCCGCGATCGGGCACCAGGTCGCCGCCGGGCAGGTGCCTCTGCCGCCGGCGGCCCGCACGACCCCACCGCCGGCGCAGCCGGCACAGTCCACTCCGTCGACGCAGCCGGCGCAGTCCGCACCGTCGGCGCAGCCGGCGCCGGAGGTTCCGCGCAGCCGGGTCGCGACCCGCGGCCGCCAGCTGCACCTCGGCGACGCCGTGTTCGACGCCGTCGACGGACGGCTGCTCAGCCTGGGTGACCTCCGCATCTCGGGGCCTCGGCTCAACCTGTGGCGGGCGCCGACCGACAACGACGCCGGGATGGGGGCGCACGGGATCGTCGCGGCCTGGCGCGCCTTCGGGCTGCACCGACTGCGCCACCGCACCGTGTCGGTGCACGCGGGTGACGACGGCGGGCTGGTCGTCGAGACGAGGGTCTCCGCGGCACAGGCGCAGGACGCGATGCTCACCACCTGGCGATGGGGGGCTCCCGAGCCCGGTGGCGGTCGGCTGCCGTCCCTCGACCTGACGGTGGACGTCGTGCCGGAGGGGGACTGGCCGATCGTCCTGCCCCGTCTCGGGATCACCCTCGGACTGCCCGCCTGGGCCGACCTGGCCACCTGGTTCGGCCTCGGCCCCGGGGAGGCCTACGTCGACACCCGCTCGGCGGTCCTCGTCGGTCGTTACACCGCCGACATCGAGGCGCTGCAGACCCCGTACGTCCGCCCGCAGGAGAACGGGCAGCGCCTGCAGACGCGCTGGGTCTCCCTCGGCGACCGCAGCGGGCGCGGGCTGCGGGTCACCGGTGAGCCGTCCTTCGGCTTCTCGGCCCGCCGCTGGACCGACGCCCAGCTGACCACGGCCACCCACACCGTGGACCTGACGCCGGGCGGGGCGGTGTGGCTCGACCTCGACGCCGCCCAGCTGGGGATCGGGAGTGGGTCCTGCGGCCCGGAGCTGCCCGAGCGGTACCGGCTGCACGCCGCCCCGACGTCGATGTCGTTCACGTTCACCGCGACCGAGCCCCCGCCGTTCTGAGGGAGCGGTGCCCGGAGTCGACCGGGTACGGGGTACCGGGTCAGGGGTGGGAGACGCCCAGCTCGGCGAGGGCGTCGGTGAGGATGCCCAGCACCGACAGGGAGTCCGCGTGGGGCATGACCGCGCTCTCGACGTCCCCGGCCCGGACCCGGGCGGTCACCTCCCGCAGCTGCGGGAGGTAGCCCGCGCCCTCGACCGGTGCCGTCAGCTCCTCGGGCTCGTGTCCGTCACGGCGCAGCACGATCGATCGGGGGTCCAGGAAAGACTCGGCCAGGTCGACCCGCCCGGTGGTCCCCAGAACCGTCGCCCGGGAGCCGACCGGCCCCCGCAGGGTGCTCTCGGCGACCGCGGTGACCCCGTCCGGGTAGCGCAGCAGCAGCGTCGCGTCGGCGTCGACCCCGTTGGGCGCCAGCGAGCCGTGCACCGCGACCGACTCCGGGTCGCCGAGGAGGAACTGGGCGAACGACACGGTGTAGACGCCGAGGTCGAGCAGCGCCCCGCCGCCGGCCGCCGCATCCCAGATCCGGCTGGCGGTGTCGAACGGCGGGTTGAACCCGAAGGACGCGTGGACCGAGCGGAGATCGCCGATGACACCGTCGCGGACCAGCGCGTGCAGCCGGGTCACGAGGGGGCTGAACCGCATCCACACCGCCTCCATGAGGAACGCGTGGCGGGCGCGGGCGGCGTCGACCAGGGCGACCGCGTCGGCCAGGTGGACGGTCAGCGCCTTCTCGCACAGGACCGCCTTCCCCGCCAGCAGGGCCGGCAGTGCCGCCTCGTGGTGCTGGCCGTGCGGGGTGGCGACGTAGACGACGTCGACCGCGGGATCGGCGACCAGGTCGGCGACGTCGTCGTACGCGCTCGGCGTCCCCGACGGCACAGCCAGGCCGGCCGCGAACTGCCGTGCCCGCTCCGCGGTCCGCGACGACACCGCAACGATCCGCGCGTCGGGGAGCAGGGCCAGGTCCCCGGCGACGGTCCGGGCGATGCCGCCGGTCCCGACGATCCCCCAGCCGAGCGGCCGGCCGGCAACATGCTGTGGCTGGGCAGCTGGCGGCTGGGCTGGCGGCTGGGCTGGCTGTGCGGCTGGCGGGGCGCCCGGGCCGGAGCTCACCCGGCCGCCCCGTAGAGCCGGTCGCCGGCGTCGCCGAGGCCCGGGTTGATGAAGCCGCGGCTGTCCAGGCGCTCGTCGACCGCCGCCGTCACGATCGTGAGGGGAATGTCGCTGGTCTCGTCCACCCGCCGCAGCAGCTCCAGGCCCTCGGGCGCGGCGAGCAGGCAGATCGCCGTCACCTCACGGGCTCCCCGGTCGAGCAGGAACCGCAGCGCGGCGGCCAGCGTGCCGCCGGTCGCCAGCATCGGGTCCAGGACGAAGCACTGGCGCCCGGTCAGGTCCGCCGGCAGCCGCTCGGCGTAGGTCGACGCGGTCAGGCTCACCTCGTCGCGGCTCATCCCGAGGAAGCCGACCTGCGCGGTGGGCACCAGGCGGAGCATCCCGTCGAGCATCCCCAGCCCCGCCCGCATGATCGGGACGACCAGGGGCTTCGGGTTGGCCAGGCGCATGCCGGCGGTCGGTCCCACCGGGGTGATGACGGCGACGGACTGGACGGCGATGCCCCGCGTCGCCTCGTAGGCGAGCAGGGTGACCAGCTCTTCGACGAGCCGCCGGAAGGTCGGGGAGTCGGTGCGCTGGTCACGCAGGGCGGTCAGCTTGTGGGCGACGAGGGGGTGGTCGACGACCTGGAGTCGCATGAGCGGAGGTTATCGGGGCAGCCGGGCGGGTGCGGGCGACGACCTCGTCGGCGAGGGTGACCGATCCCGATCCATCTGCAACGATCGCCGCCTGTCGCGGAGGTCCCGCAACGCCGCCCGCCAGGCGGTCAGCACGCGAAGGAGCCCCATGTCCGGAACGCGTGCCGAGGGCCTGCCCGGCCGGGACGACGACGGCGGGGACCTCTGGGAGTCCGAGGACCTGGAGGACCTGGACCCGGTCGACGCACCGCCCGTGGGCGACCACCGGCCGGGGGGTGCCGGCGCCGAGGACGTCGACCCGGGTGTCGCGCGGTCCGCGCTCGGTGGCGTGCCGGCTGTGGCTGTCGACGACGACGAGGACGACGACGAGGACGACGACGAGGACGAGGACGACGAGGTCGACTTCGCCCTGCTGGCGTGGAAGTCCGACGGCGAGTGGCGGGTGACCCCGGCACCGGACGACGACAGCGGAACCTGGGCCGGGTTCAAGGCGGCGGTACGGGTCAATGCCGGCGCCGATGCGGCACTGGGCTTCGCGGGGCTGGACGGCAGCTTCCTCGTCGTCGTGCGGGTCGCGGGCGCCGGCGAGCGGGTGCTGCTGTCCGACGTCGAGGCCGCCGACGAGCTGGACTTCGCCGCCGACCTCCTCGACGAGCTCCGGGAGAACGACCACGGGCTCGACGAGCTCGTCGAGTCCGGCGAGCTCGACGACGTCGAGGACCCGTTTCCGGTCGGGGACGCGGCGCTGCTGGAGGACCTCGGGCTCGCCGCCGCCGAGCTGCGCGAGCTGTGCACCGACGTCGACGCCGACCCCGAGGAGATGGTCGAGGAGATCGGTGACTCCCTCGGGATCGCCGCCCTCGTCGTCCGCGCGCTGGACGCCCTCGACGTCTGACCGGCCCGCTGGCTCGGCAGCCGCGATGGACCTGGCGGCCGCGATGGGCCTGGCGCTGGCCGAGGCCACGGCCTGCGCGGCCACCGGTGACGTGCCGGTCGGCGCCGTCGTTCTGGACGCCTCCGGTGCCGTCGTCGGGCGCGGGCGCAACACCCGGGAGGCCGACGGCGACCCGACCGCGCACGCCGAGATCACCGCTCTCCGAGCGGCGGCGGCAGCGGCGTCGTCGGTGGCGTTCGGCTCCCGAAGCTGGCGGCTCGCGGGCGCCACCCTGGTCGTCACCCTGGAGCCGTGCGTCATGTGCGCGGGAGCGCTCGTCGCGGCGCGGGTCGCGAGGCTCGTGTTCGGAGCCTTCGACGAACGCGCGGGTGCGGCCGGGTCGGTGTGGGACCTCGTGCGCGACCGCGCGCTGCTGCACCGCCCCGAGGTGGTTGCCGGGGTGCGCGCGGCGGAGTCCGCGGACCTGCTGCGAGCCTTCTTCGCCGGTCGCCGCTGAGCGGCGCCGAGCTCGTCGGGCAGTCGATGTGGATGCAGGTGGCTGCGTGAGCCGGTCAGGTGTCACCCGACGTGATGAGTTCGCTTCAGGCCGGAGTCAGCTCACCACTGGGCTTGCAGGAACGCGTCGAAGCCGGTCGCGGCGGCGATACCGGCGAACAGGCGGGCTTCGTCGTGGTCGCCGAGGTACCCGATGAGACATCCGACCCTGGTGCAGGCGACGGAGGTGATCGCCTCGCAGTGGACGACACTCATCTCGGTCATCGCGCCGATCGCCCGGAACACCAGCTGGGTGTGTTCGTCGGCGTGCGTGACGTTTTGCGTCGACATCGGGATCACCATGATCGTCGAGGCGCCGTTCTCGAGACGACGCTCGTCGCCCAAGACGACCACCGGTCGACGCCCGGCCGCGCCGTCGAAAGACACCCAGCGCAGCTGTCGCATCAGAGGTCGGGCGGAGGCGTGCCGGCGGCCAGAGCCACCCATGCGTCCGACTCCGGATCAGGATCGTCGCGGTGGCGGATCGTGTGCAGCAGGGCGAGGTCGGACTGTCTTGCGACCTCGGCCTTGCGGATCAGGTGGACGACGAACTCGTCGATCGTGGCGTAGGAGGACTGTTTGGTGAGGTCGCGGAGCACCTGCAGTGCCGTGTCCGACATCGCGATCGGTACGGACACACGAGGCCTCGGTCGAGGCGACCGGGTGCGTGGCAGGGGGATGTCGGTGGAGCTCGTCACGGGGCGACCAGCGTCTCCACAGCCAGGCGGGCGAGCAGCGCGGCCTGCTGACCGGCAGCCGTTCGCAGCTGCCCGTCGTGGGCACGGAGGTAGTCGACGACCGACGAGCGAATGACGTCACTCATCGGCGTCTCGGTGAGCTTGCTGTACGTCTTCAGAGCCGCCATGAGGTCATCGGGCAGGCGCACCGTGAAGGGCTGTGTCGTCGTGGGCTCGCGGGTGGCGGGCGCCGGGGCCTCGGTCAGTGTCACCACCGCAGGATAGGTGTCGCGGTGTCGCGGTGCACTGCCACCGCGGTCCGGAAGTGTCTTGACCTGTTCGGCGCCCCAGGGCGTCCCCGAGATCGCGACGGCGTCGCGCTCGTTCGCCGCATACGCCAGCCAGGGCGCCGAGTCGCTCACCCGAGCAGCGGGCGCACCTCCTCGGCGGCGAACCGGACGAACGCCTCGATGTCCGGCTCGTCGGCGGTCGGCTGCAGGACCACGCTGTCCACGCCGGCCGCCGCCCAGCGGCCGACCGCCGCGGCGACGGCGGCCGCGTCGCCCGCCACGGCGACGTCGTGGGCGGTGTCCACCGGCCACTTCGCCAGCTCCGCCGCGAGCCTCTCGGTGGCGTCCGGACCGGTGGCCGCGATGAGGAAGACGGTCAGGTCGTGCGGGTCGGTGCGCCCGGCGGCCCTCCGCCCGTCGTCGATGGCGCGGCGGGCGTCGCGGACCTGGTCCGGCGTCGTGCCCCCGACGAGGATCGTCCCGTCCGCGACGGCGCCGGACAGCTCGAGGGTCTTCGGGCCGACCGCCCCGGCCAGGATCGGCGGCGCGGCCGGGGGCGGCCAATCCAGCGTCACCGCGTCGAGGTGGACGTGGCGGCCGTCGGTCGTGACGGTCTGCCCGCCCAGCAGGGACTTCAGCGCGACCGTGTACTCCCGCAGGAGGGTCAGCGGGGACGCGACGCGGGCGCCGACCTGCGCCATCCACTCCTGGACGCCGTGCCCGATGCCCACCCGGAACCGGCCGGGGAACAGCCGGGTCATCGTCGCGATCTCCATCGCCGTCAGGGCGACGTTGCGCAGCGGCACCGGCAGCAGCCCGACCCCGACCTGCACCCGCTCGGTCCACGCGAGGGCTGCCGCCGCGGCCGCGATGCCGCTCTCCTTGAAGCAGTCCTCCCACAGCCACAGCTCGTCCAGCCCCGACCCGTCGGCCGTCCGAGCGACGGCGCGCAGGCGTTCGGGAGGCAGCTCGGGGCGGAAGACGACGCCGAGGGACGGGACACCGGGGGAGGTCACCGGGGCATCCTCGCGCCCGCGGCCACCCGGGCGTCCTCGCGCTGGTGGCGCCCCAGGCGGCAGGCGCCCGCCGGTATGCTCGCCCGCGGTGGCGTGTCCGAGCGGCCTAAGGAGCACGTCTCGAAAACGTGTGAGGTCTAAACAGCCTCCGTGGGTTCAAATCCCACCGCCACCGCCACCGCCGGATGTCCAGACCAGCCGCCGCGAACGCCCGGTCGGCGTCGACGAGCGTCGTCAGCGGGGCGCGCGGATCACGTCCACACCGTCCAGGCTGCGGGTGTAGGTGTCCAGCGGGCGCATGGTCGCCCCGCCCGGGCCCGAGAAGCTGACCACCTGACCGGCGTCGTCGAAGACGAACCGGGCCCGCTCGCCGGGCGCGCCGTAGCCGCCGCTGCCGACCACGACGAGGGTCTCGGCGTCGAGCACCCCGAGCTCGACCGGGGTGTCGCCGGGGTCGACGGCGCTCGGGTCGACCGCGTACAGCCGCCGCCCCAGGCGCACCACGTCGAGGACCCCCCACAGCGCCGCGAACCGGCCGGTGAACCGGTCGGGGTCGACCCCGTCGGGCACCGGCGGGGTGTCCTCGAGGGGTGGACGCCCGGCGAGGTCGACCAGGCGGACGACGCCGGTGAGCAGCTCCGCGGCCGGTCCGTCGACGGCGTTGGTGAACACCGAGACCGCGAGGGCGTCCACCGGGTCGACGACGGTCTTGGTGATGTGCCCGGGGTAGCCGCCGCTGTGGCCGACCAGGTGCCGCTCGCCGATGGTGTCCAGCACGAACCCGAGGCCGTACCCGCCGGCGCCCTCGACCTTCCACTGCTCGTGCTGGGCGATCCGCTTGCTTGCGTCACTCAGCAGCCGCTCGTCGCCGCGGACGTGCGCCGCGGCGTAGCGCACGATGTCCGCCGCCGTCCCGTGGAATCCCGTGGCTGCTGACATCGCCCGGGTGTCGACGTGCTCGATCGGCAGCCGGCGGTCGGCGTACGCGAGGGCGGTGTAGCCGGTCGCGTAGTCGGCGGCGCGCGCCGGCTCGTACTCCGGTGCGGTGTCGTGCAGGCCGAGGCGGTCGACGATCTCCTCGCGCACGTAGGTGTTGTACGGCCGGCCCGAGGCGGCCTCCACGATCGCCCCGAGCAGGGAGTAGGCGATGTTGGAGTACTTGAAGCGCTCGTCGGGGGCGAGGACGGCGGACTCCGGGCGGGCCGCGAGGGCGAACAGGGTCTCGGTGTCGGGGAACGGCCGGGTGAGCTGCCAGTGGTCGGAGTCCTCGCCGTCACGGGTGATCCCTGACGAGTGCGCGAGCAGCGCCCGCACCGTCCGGTCCGCGACGGCGGTGTCCGCCAGGCGGGGCAGGAGATCTCCGACCCGGTCGTCCAGGCGGAGCCGGCCCGCCTCGACCAGCTGGAGCACCGCGGTCGCCGTGAACGTCTTGGAGTGCGACGCGATGCGGAACAGGTGCTGAGGGGTGAGCGCGGTGGCGGCCTCGACGTCGGCGTGCCCGTGGGCGGTGCTCAGCACCAGCTCGGATCCGACGAGCACCGCCGCCTGGACGCCGGGTACCCGCAGCCTCCGTTGACGAAAGCCGAGCCAGCGGTCGGCGTAGGCGAGGGCGTCGGCGATCCCGTCGGCGGTCGGCAGCGTCATGGGCGCACGCTAGGGGCAGTCCGTCCGCCGCGACCGTCTCGAGCGACGGTGGTGGGTCAGGAGGTGCGGCCCACGGCCGCAGTACCAGCCGGCGGGGCGACCCCGGCACCGGTGCGCCCGAGGGGGGCGTTGTCGCACTCCACGAGCCCGATGGACGGCTGACCGGCCACGGCGACGACGTCGGTCGGTCCGAGCTTCCCGTCACCGTCGAGGTCGGCGGCGGTGTCGCCGTGGCGCACGCTGACGCTGCCGGTGCCGCGCACCGGGACGACCGGTGAGGCCACCGTGGTGTCGACGCGGAGGGTGCCGCGGCTGCTCGCGTAGAAGGGGCCGACGGGAAAGGCCTGCGCGGGGTCGCAGTTCGTGTTGCCGTAGATGACCGTGAAGTACGGCGCGCCCGCGACCAGGTGGCTGTAGGAGCCCTGCACACGGATCTGCCCGACACCGGCCTGGGTGAACACCGAGACCCCGAGGAGGTTGGTGTGGAACACCCCGATAGCAGCGTCCGGGGTGCTGGCGCCGGACGAGGTCAGCGCCGCCACTCCCGGGGTGTCGAACAGCACGACCGGCAGCAGGGCACCGGTCCCGTCGCTGGCGGCCTGGGCGACCGCTGGGACCAGGGCGACGGTGGTGGCGAGGGTGGCGCCCACGACGATCAGGCGGCGGCGAGTGGACATCGGTCCTCCAACGGTCCGAGTGACTACTAGGAGTTCCGGACGGTACACAGATCGTGAGAACGGGGAGTCGGCACCGTGCGACGGCCCGAACACCCAGGCGGGCAGTCGATCCGGCGCTGTCTCAGTCGCCCACACGCGGCCCTGACGCGATCCCCGACGTGGCCCTGACGTGGCCCTGACGCGGTCTCCGACGCGGTCCCCGACGTGGTCCTGACGCGTTCCGGAGGCGGGGCGGCACCCTCGCTGGACGCGTCCCTGCCGGAGCGCCAGACTCCTGCCGAGACAGTGCTGTCACGCCGCGAGGCGGCAGGCCCCGAGAGGACCACGATGAAGAAGATCATCAACGACCCGGCGGACGTCGTCGCCGAGAGCCTCGCCGGCCTGGTCGCCGCCCACCCCTCACTGGTGCTGGACGTGGCGAACCGGGTCGTCAGCCGAGCCGGTGGGCCGCGGGCCGGGAAGGTGGGGCTGGTGTCCGGCGGCGGCGCCGGTCACGAGCCGCTGCACGCCGGCTTCGTGGGTGTGGGGATGCTCGACGCGGCGGTCAACGGCGAGGTCTTCACCTCACCCGTCCCCGACCAGATCCTCGCCGGCACCCGCCTCGCCGACGGTGGCGCCGGGGTCCTGCACATCGTCAAGAACTACACCGGGGACGTCCTCAACTTCGAGATGGCGGCCGAGCTGGCGGCGGCCGAGACCGGCGCCGAGGTGGTGTCGGTGGTGGTCGACGACGACGTCGCCGTGCAGGACAGCCTCTACACCGCCGGCCGCCGCGGCGTGGGGCTGACCGTGCTGCTGGAGAAGATCGTCGGTGCCGCGGCGGAGGAGGGCCGCGACCTGGCCGAGGTCGCCGACCTCGCCCGCCACGTGATCGCCCAGGGCCGCACCATGGGGCTCGCGCTGACCTCCTGCACGACGCCCGCGAGCGGGCAGCCGACCTTCGACCTGGGCCCGGACGAGATCGAGGTCGGCGTCGGGATCCACGGGGAGCCCGGGCGCCGGCGGGCGGCGATGATGCCCGCGTCGGAGATGGCCCGGACGCTGCTGGAACCGGTGCTGGCCGACCTGCCCGCCGGGGGTGACCCGGTCATCGTGTTCGTCAACGGCCTCGGCGGGACGCCTCTGATCGAGCTGTACCTGCTCTACAACGAGGTCCGCACGGTCCTGGCCGAGCACGCGGTCACCGTTGCACGGTCCCTCGTCGGTCCCTACATCACCTCCCTCGACATGGCCGGCGCGTCGGTGACGCTGCTGCGCGCCGACGCGACCGTCCAGGCGCTGTGGGACGCGCCGGTCAACACCCCCGGCCTGCGGTGGGGCGCGTGAGCGTGCCGGACCAGGCGGTGGCGGGTGTCGCCACCGGGAGTTCTGGCGGGGACGGGTCGGCCGCGGGAGACAGCCCGGGCGGCCCGGGCCGTCCCGCTGAGACGGCCGGCTCGGTCGACGCGGCCGCGGTCGTGTCCTGGCTGGAGTCCTTCGCGGCCGCGGTCACCCGGGAGAAGGACCACCTGACGGCGTTGGACTCTGCGATCGGGGACGGCGACCACGGCGCGAACCTCGACCGGGGGGTCCGCGCGGTGAGCGCAGCCGTCGGGCCCGGCGGCACCGACCCGGCGGCCGGCTCCGACCAGCCGGGAGCCATCGCCAAAGCGGCCGGGATGGTGCTCATCCGAACCGTCGGTGGAGCCAGCGGTCCCCTGCTCGGCACGTTCCTGCTGCGCTTCGCGACCGCGGCCGGCTCGGCCACCCACCTCGACGGCGCCGCGCTGGCGGCGTCGTTCCGGGCCGGCGTCGAGGGTGTCGCCGCCCGCGGGAAGTCCGCGGTCGGGGACAAGACGATGCTCGACGCGCTGTTCCCCGCGGCCGACGCCCTCGACGCGGCCCTGGCCGCCGGCGCCGGGCTGCCCGCGGCGCTGGCCACCGCCGCCGACGCCGCTGAGGCCGGCCGCGACGCGACGGTGCCGCTCGTCGCCCACAAGGGACGCGCCAGCTACCTCGGCGAGCGCAGTGTCGGGCACGCCGACCCGGGCGCCACCTCCTCGGCGCTGCTCGTCCGCGCGGCCGTCGCCACGCTGGCCTGAGCCGGGCACCGGGGGAGGCGCCGCCGATGGTGGGAATCGTCGTCGTGTCGCACAGCCGGCCGCTGGCCCGGGCCGCGGTCGCGCTTGCGTCGGAGATGGTGCCGAGCGGCGGGGTCGCGATCGCCGTCGCAGCGGGCCTGGACGAGACGACCACCGGCACCGACGCGGTCGCGGTGGCCGACGCCATCCTCGAGGTGGACACCGCCGACGGTGTCGTGGTGCTGCTCGACCTGGGCAGCGCGGTCCTGTCGGCGGAGCTGGCCCTCGAGCTCGTGCCCGACGAGGTCCGGGCGCGGGTGCTGCTCAGCCCGGCGCCGCTGGTCGAGGGCCTCGTCGCCGCCGTCGTGACCGCGGCCGCGGGTGCCTCTGCGCGGGAGGTGGCCGCCGAGGCCGCCGACGCGCTCGCCGGGAAGCAGTCGCACCTGGCGGACACGCCGGCCGCCGCTCGGGGCGCCGGCACGGATCCCGTGGCCGCCACATCGGCCGCACCCGGGAGCACCGAGGCCGCCGCCGCCGCGGCCGCCGCTGGAGGCGCCGCCGCGGCTGGGGGCGCTGGCACGGGTGGCGTCCTGACCGCTCGCCTGGTGGTCGACCTGCCGCACGGGCTGCACGCCCGACCGGCGGCCCGGGTGGTCGCCACGGTCCGCGACCTGGACGCCGAGGTCACCCTCGCCCGTCCCGGCGGTGCCCCGGCAGCGGCCCGGAGCCTGTCCAGGCTCTCGGCGCTCGGGATCCGCAGCGGGGAGACGGTCGAGGTCCGGGCGACCGGACGGGCGGCCGCGGCCGCGGTCGAAGCCCTGCAGGCACTGGCCGCACGGGATTTCGACGACGTCCCCGCAAGTCCTGCTGACCGCGGACCCGACAAGGCCGCGACCGGGGACGCGAGCTCCACCCGGCCGCGACCCGCGGACGGTGCCGTCCAGGCGAGCGCCGCCACGGGCGCAGGCGTCGATGCCGGCGCGATCGTGAGACCCGCCGCAGTCACCGTCCTCGCCGGGCTGGCGGTCGGCCCGGCCGTCCGCCTCGAGCAGCCGGTCCCGCGGGTGCCCGAGGTCGAACCGGGGACGCCCGACGAACACCGCCGCCGCCTCGCCGCCGCGGTGGACAGCGTGCGGGGCGACCTCGGCCGGACCGCGGACGGCGTGCGGACCACCGCCGGCGAGGCCGCGGCAGCGATCTTCGATGCCCACCTCGCGCTGCTGGAGGACCCGGCGGTGCTCGACGTGGCCTTCGCCGCGGTCGCTGCGGGTCGCGGCCCGGCAGCGGCGTGGGAGTCCGCTGTCACCGAGGCGGCTAAGGGAGTTCGGGACCTGGACGACCCCTACCTGCGCGGGCGGGCCGACGACGTGCGGGCGGTCGGGAACGCAGTGCTGGTCGCGCTGCTCGGACCGGGCGATCCGCCGGACCGGCGGTCGACCGCGACTGGCGAGCCGCGAGGTCCGCTGGCGGCGGACGAGCCAGCAGGTCCGGTCGCCGCGGCAGCGGGCATCGTCCTGGCCGCCGACCTCACCCCCGCCGACGCTGCGGCCCTCGACCCGACCCGGGTGTCCGGCGTGGTCCTGGCCGGTGGGAGCCCGACCGCGCACGCCGCGATCCTCGTGCGCTCCCTCGGGATCCCGATGCTCGTCGGAGCGGGCCCCCGGGTGCTGGCGGTCGATGCCGGGGTCGTCCTCGGCCTCGACACCGCCGCCCGGTGGCTCGTCGTCGACCCGGACGCCGCGACGACCGCCGACCTGCAGGCTCGGATCGCCGCGGCCGCCGGGCGCTCGCGCGACCTCGCGGCAGCCGCCGACCGCCCGGCGGTGACGCTCGACGGCGTCGTGGTCGAGGTGGGCGCCAACGTCGGGTCGGTCGCCGACGCCACCCAGGCGGCTTCGTCGGGGGCCGACGGTGCGGGTCTCGTGCGGAGCGAGTTCTGCTTCACCGGCCGGACCACCGCCCCGGACGCCGCCGCCCAGGAGGAGGTCTACGAGGGGATCGCGGCCGCGCTGCACCCGCACCGGGTCGTCCTGCGGACCCTCGACGTGGGCGGGGACAAGCCGCTGGCGTTCCTGCCGCTGGCGACCGAGGCCAACCCGTTCCTCGGGGTGCGCGGGCTGCGGATCTCCCTGGCACGACCGGACATGTTCCGCGTCCAGATCGAGGCGATACTGGCCGTCGCCGAGCGGCACCCCGTCTCGGTGATGTTCCCGATGGTGGCCACCCTCGGCGAGCTGCGCGCCGCCCGGGAGCTGCTCGACGAGGTGGCCCGGAGTCGCGGCGGGGCGCCGTCCGGGCTGCGCGTCGGGATGATGGTCGAGGTCCCGGCGGCCGCGGTGAAGGCCGCCGTCTTCGCTCCGCACGTCGACTTCTTCTCCGTCGGGACCAATGACCTCACCCAGTACGCGCTCGCCGCAGAACGCGGCAACCAGGCGCTGTCCGCACTCGCCGACGCCCTCGACCCCGGTGTCCTCGGCCTGATCGACCTGGTCTGCCGCGGCGCCGCGGGGGTCCGCGGGCCGGCCGGCGAGCCGGTCGCCGTCGCCGTCTGCGGAGAGGCCGCCGCCGACCCGGAGGCGGTGGCGATCCTGCTGGGTCTCGGGGTCCGTGAGCTCTCGGTCGCCGCTCCCGCGGTGGCCGCCGTCAAGGACCAGGTGCGTCGCACGGACCTGCGCGCGGCGGCTGACCTCGCCCGGCGCGCCCTCGGCTGCGAGGACGCGGCCGCCGTCCGTGAGCTCGCGCGGGAGGCGGAGGCCGCTGCCGGGGCCGTCGCGGCGTCTGCCCCGGTCCCGCGGTGAGCGCCGACGGCGCCGCGAGCGCCGACCCAGCGGCGGGCCCCCGGGTCGACCCAGCGGGGGGCCGCCGGGCCGACACAGCAGCGGGGCCGAGCAGGGCACCAGCCGGCGTTGGGCTCAGTGGGATCGGTGGGCCGCTGGTCGACGTCGCGACCCTCGCTGCGCTGCTCGGGATCACCGTCGGCGACCGGCAGCGGGAGGGTCGCCCCGCGCCCGCGCGGGTGCAGGTCCTCGACGTCCGGTGGACGCTCGGCGGTCCGCCGGGGTTCGACGGCTTCCGCGCCGGCCACATCCCCGGCGCCCGGTACGCCGACCTCGAGACGGTGTTCGCGCGGCCGCCGGCAGCACCGGTCGACGGCCGCGGCCGCCATCCCCTGCCCGAACCGGCCGACCTGGTGGCCGACCTCGCCGACCTGGGGATCACCGGCGACGTCCCGGTCGTCCTCGTCGACGCCGGCAGCGCGATGGCAGCGGCTCGGGCCTGGTGGGTGCTCCGCTGGGCCGGGGTCCCCGCCGGTTCGGTGGCGGTGCTCGACGGCGGTCAGGCCGCGTGGGAGGCGGCCGGACTGCCCGTCGAGACCGGCGCCGGGGGCGGTCCCACCGCCACGGCCGGCCACGACGATGACGCAGCAGCTCCGAGGCGGACCGGGCGGCCGGCCGGCTGGTCCCTCGACCTGGGCGGCGGCCACCTGCCGACGGTCGACGCCGACGGTGCGGCGGTCGCCGGCCGGGTCGGCGTGCTCCTCGATGCGCGGTCGCCGGAACGGTGGCGCGGGGACGTCGAGCCGGTCGACCCACGTCGCGGGCACGTCCCTGGTGCCCGGAACCTCCCATGGGACGGCGACCTCGGCCCGGACGGCCGGTGGCTGTCCGCCGCGGCGCTGGCCGACCGCCTCCGCTCGGCCGGTCTCGGCGGCACCGGCGCGGGCGCCGGCCAAGCCAGCGCCCAGGGCTCGGGTGTCGTGTCCTGCGGGTCGGGCGTCAGCGCCGCCCACCTCGTCCTCGCCGCCGCGGTCGCCGGGCTGCCACTGCCGGCGCTGTACCCGGGATCCTTCTCGGGGTGGGTCGCCGACCCCTCCCGGCCTGTCGAGACGGCCTGACCGCCACGCCCGGCAGTGCCGACCAGGAGCCTGGGGGAGCGGGCGGCGGCGCCGAACTGGTGGCGGTCCGCTCAGCCGCCCGCGAAGGGTGGCAGCAGGTCGACGGTGGTGACACCGGCCAGCCGGGTCGCCCGGTCCACCGTGGACACCCCGTCGACGAGCACGCTGCACGCCGGGAGGACCCGCGCGAGAGCGTCGCCGCGGCGGGCCACCGCAGCGTCGAGCAGCGCGGCGAGATCCGGCGCCCGGTCCACGGTCTCCTCCTCGATCCCGGCAGCGTGGGCGGCGGCAGCGAAGTACCGCAGCACGACCGTCGCGCCGCCGCCGCCGCTGTCCGCCCCGCTCGGCACCAGGACGCCGTCGGCACGCCCGCCGCCGCCGCCGCCGGGCCGCGGCGCGAAGTCGGTCCCGCCCGTGGACACCCGCTCAGCCCCCGATCGCGCTCATCGGCCTGTCCGGCTGGACGAAACCGGGCTGACCGATGCCGTGTCCGGCTGCCTTGCCCCAGGTGCCCGCGCGCCAGGCCGCCGCGATCGCGTCGTCGTCCGCACCGCCGCGGAGCAGCGACCGCAGGTCGGTCTCGGAGTGCGTGAACAGGCAGTTGCGGAGCTGGCCGTCGGCAGTCACCCGCGTGCGGTCGCACTCCGAGCAGAAGGGCCGCGTGACGCTGCCGATGATCCCGACCACGCCGGTGGCGCCACCGACGCGACCGCGCACGAGGAACCGCTGCGCCGGCGCCGCGCCCCGGGGCACGTCGTCGGGCAGCACCTCGAACTCCGCGTCCAGCCGCTCGAGGATCGCCTGGGCGTCGAGCATCGCCTCCCGCGACCAGCCATGGCCGCCGTCCAGCGGCATCGCCTCGATGAATCGGAGCTGGACCCGGTGCGCGAGTGCCCAGTGCAGCAGGTCGCAGACCTCGTCGTCGTTCACCCCGGGCAGCAGCACCGCGTTCACCTTGACGGCCTCGAAGCCGGCGCCCACCGCCCCGTCCACGCCGGCGAGGACGTCGGCGAGGCGGTCCCGGCGGGCGAGCGCAGCGAACCGGTCCGGGCGCAGGGTGTCCAGGCTGATGTTCACCCGGTCCACACCGGCTGCGCGCAGGGCCGCCGCCCGCCCGGCGAGGCCGATGGCGTTCGTCGTGAGGGCGACGCTGGGGCGCGGGCGCAGGGCGGCGATCCCGGCGACCAGCTCCTCGAGGTCGCGCCGCAGCAGGGGCTCCCCACCGGTCAGGCGGACCTGGCTGATCCCGAGCCGCTCCACCGCGACCCGCACGACCCGGAGCAGCTCAGCGGTGTCCAGGACACTCGACCGCGGCAGCCAGGGCAGTCCCTCGGCGGGCATGCAGTAGGTGCACCGCAGGTTGCAGCGGTCGGTCAGGGAGAGGCGCAGGTCACGCGCGACCCGGCCGAGGCGGTCGCTCAGCGGCAGCGTCGCGAGGGCCGTCACGGACTCACTGTAGGAGCGACCGCGGTTTCAGCCGGTGCCGCAGCCGGCGGGGAAGGTCGCCTCGGTGGTGACGAGGGGCACCGATCGGGTTCTGTTCGGGGCCAGCGAGCGGAACTTCGCGCCGAGGACCGCGTCGACACTGGCATCGGACCGGTTCACCTTCCGGAACACCGCGCCGGTCGCCTGCTGCATCAGCAGCTTCACCGACGGGAGGTTCGGCGCCGCGCCGCGGACCAGCAGGTAGCCGGTGAAGTTGGACCCGGCCGGGTCGTTGCCGATCGTGCCGATGCCGAAGCCGCGCAGCTTCAAAGCCGCGGCCGTCTGCTCCGCCAGCCCGGAGATGTTGCCGGCGTTGTAGACGTTGACGACCACGCTGGCCGTGCCCACCCGCTGGTTCGGCCGCGGGTGCCTGACGGGGACCGGCACGCACGCGGTCGCGGTCGCCGTCGAGCGGGGGGTGGGCGCCCGCAGCTGCCGCACCCCGTACCAGCCCGCCCCGATCACCAGCCCCAGCAGGAGGAGCAGGGTGATCGGGGTGCGTACCCGCATGCGCCGCCGCGAGCGGTAGGTCGTCCGGCCGTAGCTCATCGCTGCGGGAACATCCTCGTCGTCGGCTCCACCCCGGGCGACGGCGCGCCCACGGCGGACAGTGTGCCCGACGGGACCGACGACGACCGGCCCATCGGCACCCGCGCGGCCGCACGGGTGCCGAGAGCGGTGTTCCCGGTGCGGTGAGAGCTGCTCTCGGCGGGTCGTTGCCCCGGTCGGGTGTCGCTGCGACCATTCCTGCATGCCCCCTGTGCAGCCCCCCCGCGCACCCCGGCGGAACCCGGCGCCACCGGCCCGGCCGATCGGTCGGCAGCCCGCACCGGCGCCTCCGACCGGCCAGGATCCGGCACCGGCGCGGCCGACCGGCCAGGGACCGGCACCGGCGCGGCCGACCGGCCAGGGACCGGCACCGGCGCGGCCCGTCGGCCGGGAGGCCGCGCGTGCCCGGATGGTCGAGCGGATCACGGCGGCCGCGCACGTGCACCTGGCCCGCGACGGCGCGGCCGGTCTGTCGATGCGCGCGATCGCCCGCGATGTCGGGGTCGTCTCCTCGGCCGTCTACCGCTACGTGCCGAGCCGGGACGCCTTGCTGCGGCTGCTCGTCACCGACGCCGTGGCCGACCTGTCCGCGACCGTCGCCGCGGCCGAGGGGGCCGTGCGGCGCGGTGACCTGCGGACGCGCTTCGTGACCACCGCGCGGGCCGTCCGCTCCTGGGCCCACGCCAACCCCGCCGAGCACGCGCTGGTGGCGTCCCGGGCGCTGCCGGCGTTCGAGCCGCCGGTCGCCGCGGCCGGCACGGTCGGCGTCGTCCCGTCGCTGCTGCTGGCGATCCTCGACGAGTCCGCCGCCCGCGGGGGCGCCCCGACTGACCCGGCTCCGAGGCTGACCGCAGCAGTCCGCCGTGACCTCGCGGCCGTCCGCCGCACATCCGGGCTGGCGATGGGCGAGGACGTGGTCGCCCGTGGGCTCGTCGCGTGGGCTGCCATCGCGGGCGCTGTCAGCCTGGAGATGAGCGGGCAGCTGAGCGGCCTCACCGTCGACCCCGAGGCGTGGTTCACCCACGAGGTCGACCGCCTCGCGCGCTGGTGCGGACTGTCCTAGCCAGCAGCTCGCTGACTTTCCCGCAAAGCAGCGATCAGCTGGTCGTCCAGGTCCCCGTCCGCGACAGCCCGGCACGCCGGGTCGCTCCCTCGTCGACCGGCGGGCGCAGTGGCGGTGTCAGCCCGGGTTGCGGACGCGCGTCGTGACCCCCGCCCTCGAGGAGGCCGGCGCCCCCTCCGCCGGTGTCCGCTGGCAGTTCGGCTACGCCCCCGGCGGTTTCGGCGGGCACCTCCTCACCCGGCACCTCCAGGGCCGCGGTCACCCGGATGCGGTGATCGCCGCCGCCGGCCTCGCGACCTCGAGGTCCACCGGCGGCCTCGTGGACGTCCTGCGGGACCGGCTCGTGGTCCCGCTGCAGGACAGCGGGGGAGTGGTCGGGTTCACCGGCCGCCGCCTCACCGAACCCCTCGCGTCGGCGGAGCGGGTCGCCCCGAAGTGGCTGAACACCGCCACCACCGCCCTCTACCGCAAGAGCCAGCATCTCCACGGCCTCACCGAGCAGGCCGACCTCATCGCCGCCGGCCGTGGCCGGGTGGTCCTCGTTGAAGGCGCCCTCGACGCGGTCGCCGTGTCGCTCGCCGGGCACATCGGCCTCGCCGCCGGCGGCACCGCCCTCACCGCGGACCACGCCAACCAGCTGCGCCAGCTCACCGGGCCCGGCCGGCCGCTGCACGTCGCCTACGACTCCGACAGTGCCGGGCAGGCCGCGACCCTCCGGGCCGCGCACCTGCTCGCGGGGTGGTCGGCGGTGCAGGTGTTCCTCCCACCCGGACACGACCCCGCCTCCATCCTCAACGGCCACGGGGCCCGCGGCCTGCGCCGCACCCTCACCCAGACCCGGCCACTGGTCGACGCCGCGGTCGACCACCGCCTCGCCGAGTGGGACCGCCACCTCGCCGTCGCCAACGTCGACGCCGCCGTCAACGCCGTCCGTGACGTCGCGCCCCTCATCGCCGCCGCACCACCCGACCAGTACGCCCGGCTGATCGGCCACACCGCCGCCTACACCGGCATCCCCCTCGACACCGTCACCGAACTCGTCGCCGACCGCATCGCCCCCGACCCGGCAGCCGACTGGTGACCGCTCGGCGACGGGTCCTGTCGGTGGCTCCCGGCACAGTCCGCCGCGTGGCCACCACCGCTGTCCTCCTCCCCGACCTCGTCAGCCGCGTCCCGCCGCCCCGGACCTGGATGGCACGCGCGGCGTGCGCCGACCCCCGGCTCGACTCTGCCCTGCGGGCGGTGTTCACCGCCGACGAACCCACCGAGCTCGACACCGCCGCCCAGCAGGTGTGCGCCGGCTGCCCCGTCCGCGCCGACTGCGTCGACCACACCGCCGGCATCCACGCCCAGTTCATCGCCGGTATCTGGGGCGGCCGCCGCCGCGGACACCGCACCACCGACCCCACCGGACAGCACCGGGCGTGGGCGCCGGCCGGGCCGGCGCCCGGGTCCTACCGTGGCCGGGTGGCAGCCCGGCAGCACCAACGGTTCAGCCCGGTCCAGGTCACCCAGACGGTCACCCCCGCGGGGACTGGACCCCCGAGCAGGCCATCGACCTGCTCGAGCAGGGCTGCCCCCCTCGACCAGGTCATCACCCGCACCGGCTACGACCCCCGCTGGCTCACCGCCCAACACCGCCGGCTCAGCGACTGACTTGCGGCGGCGCGCGACCCTCGGCCGGTTCAGCTGGGAGAGGCTGTGAGGATCAGGCACCCTGAGCAGGTGGCCACCACCAGTTCCGCGACCGGCTCCAACGCTGAGTTGGGTACCTTGGGCCGCGCCGTCGGCGCGCCGCGCGAGCTGTTGAGCTAGGGCGTGTCTCCTAATGGTCGGAGCCAGAGGAGGACCGCGGCGAGGTGGACCGCGGCCCGGTAGGTCCGGGCGTGCTTGTCGTAGCGGGTCGCGAGACCGCGCCACTGTTTGAGCTGGTTGAA
>JAABVA010000455.1_pt1 | contig 52569 bp, 47 predicted proteins | sample 5560331 | NCBI WGS metagenome assembly JAABVA01 (sample SAMN12812661, study PRJNA571458) | rock metagenome | isolation source: Antarctica rocks | place: Antarctica: Victoria Land, Mt New Zealand sud | collected 2016-01-07
GCCATCGCGTGGTCCGTGTCGTGGGAGAGCAACGATCGAATCGTGGTTCGCCAGAGCCGTCAACACCAAAACGCACCAAGACACGTCATCACGACGTTCCCGAAGGCGATTGTGCAACAGGCTCCCCAGGCAGGAAAAAGCTATCTGGTGTCGTCGCTCGCAACCCGGCCGGGCCAGCCGTTGGTTGTGGCATACGGCGACAAGCGGCTGAATTTTTTACAGGATCTTAACCCGCAGGGCGGAAAAGAGAGCACGGGGCTGGTGTCCCGGTTCACGGTGCCCCGCTCCAAGGTAACTAGCGTCGTGGCACCTTCGCACGCGCCCGTGCCGGTGCGGCTGATGTCGCAAACCGACATCGTGAAGATTCTGGCCAACGCCTTCCTGGAGGATTTCAAGGTTCGCGACCTGCGTCCGCCCGAGCCGGCCGCGGTCGCAGCACTCTTCGCCGATTTGTCGCAGCAGGCGGGCAACGCGGCGCAGGGTGGGCTCGACGTCGATGATATCGAGGAGTTGCGGGAGTACTTCGACCTGCATTTCGGCAGCCACCCGATGCTGCAGGCGCTCGGCCCTGCCTATTGGGCGTACGCCGCCGACGTGATCCCGCGCTTGCCGCCCGAGGCGCGGGCCGAGGCGTATGCTCCGCTATGGAGCGGGACCGCGGCCTTCACCCGCGTCGCCCGGCAATTGACCGTCGCACTCGCGACGCTCGGCTTTCCCGATACGGCCTTCTGCGGCCTCGACGCGCTGATGCCGCGCGAGGCCAGCGTGCTGGATGCCGACATGGTGTTCGGCCTGGGCGACGCCGGGCGTGGCACGCTCCGGATTGTCTCCGCGACCGGCGCGTCGGCGCTGATCGACCGGTCGGTGGCGGCAGCGCTGATCGCGGAGATCACGGTGCCGCTCACCGAGCGCCCCTGGGACTTCTTCGAGCACACCGACCTCTTGGATTTTCCCGGCGCGCGGACCCGGGAGGAGATCACCGACCCCGAGGGCTTCCTTGCGCAGCCGGGCCGGCTGGGCCGCGTGTTCCGGCGCGGCAAGGTCGCCTATTTGTTCCAGCGCTACAACGCCGAGCAGGAGATCGCGGCGATGCTGCTGTGCGTCGGCCCATCGAACCAGGACGTGCAGACGCTGCCCAACATGATCGACGACTGGATCGGCCAGACCATCGGCGCGACCCCGGAGGCACGCGCCCGGCAGCGCAACAGCCTGTTCCTGGTGCTGACGAAGTTCGACGGCGAGTTCGAGGACAAGGCCGGCGAGGATGTCGCCAGCGGCCAGCGCTGGACGGCACGGATGCAGGCGTCGCTGCTGGAGTTCTTCGGCAAGGCGCACGCCTGGCCGCGCGCCTGGGCTCCAGGCCGGCCGTTCGACAACACATTCTGGCTTCGCAGCACTGCTATCGGGTTCGCGGCGGTTATGGACTATGCGGACGGCGTCGAGACCGGCATCGCACCCCGCGCCGCCGCGGATGTGCTGCGGCGGCGGACGGCCTATCTTGGCAACGACCTGATCTGCGCGCATTTCGCCGATCCGGCCCGGGCATGGGACGCGGCGCTGTCGCCGGGCGACGGCGGGATCGGCTATTTGGCCGAGGCGCTGCGCCCGGTCTGTGATCCGCAGACCAAGGCGGACCAGGTCGCTGGCCGCATCGAGGAGCTCGCCGCCGACATGGCGCATCGGCTGCGCCCGTACTTCCATACCGGGGACCTCGCGGCGGAGCTGGCGCGGGCGAAGCGGGACGCGAGGGGCGTGGCGCGGGCGCTGCTGGCCTGCGCGCAGGCGCAGATGTTCGGCCCGCTGATCCGGCAGATGCAGGTGACCCAGGACCTGATCAGCTCGGTATATTGGGAACTGCAGTCGAAGGCGGACGACGCACCGGTGCCGATCGGGACCGTGGGGGCCCGCAACGACTACCTGAGCGCGCTGGGTGGGCTGCTGGACGACGAGCCGGTGGCTCCCAAGCTGCAGGCCCGCGACCGCTTCGACCGCTTTGCCGACCTCGCCTTGGCGGAGTGGAACCGGCAGTTGCTGGCGCTCGCCGACGACCCCTCGACGCCCAGCGTGTTCCATCTGCCGCGCGAGCAGGCGGCCACCTTGGTGAACGAGATCATGACGGCGGCCCGCCGGCTGGAGTTGCGCGACCGCATTGCGCAGGACCTGCGGCTGCGCGCCAGTTTTCAGCATCGCAACCCCGGCGCCGCGCAGAAGCCGATCATGCTGGTGGAGGCCGGGATCAACGGCTTCGTCCACATGCTGGACTTCGACCGCGTGCCGCTCGATCGCCGCCCTCGCCCCAGCGGCAGCGACCGGGCGGTGTTCACGCCGCGCCCGCCGCTCCAGGGCCAGCCGGTGCTGGGCGAGGTGCCGGCCGCCTATGACTACGCGTTCCACGTCGACTGGATTTTCGCCGCCGCCCGGCTGTTCGAGGACAACGTGCAGGACCCGGCGGCCTCCGGGCTCGACATTCCGGCCAACGAGGCGCTGGGCGCCATCTTGCGAGAGCTCGAGGCCGCATGATGGTGCTTGCCGAAGCCGATCCGGCGCACCCGGCCGGCCATGCGCTGATCCGGGTCAAGGACGCGGCGGCAGCGGCGGGGGCGCCGGGGTTCCGCATGCAGCGCGACGCGGGCTGGGGAGACGACAAGCTGGGGCCCGGCGGCTGGCAGAGCAGCGACGCATTGCTGCAGCCCAACGGCGCGGAGGCTAGCGGCGGCGACCTGCTGCTGCACGTGGGCTGGGAGGTCTGCCGGCATCTGGAGGCCGGGGTTTACGAGTTCTCGGTGCCCGGGGCCGGGCTCGAGCAGGCAGGCCTGTCCTGGCCGGACATCGTGCCGCAGTATGAGGGGGTCAGCCGGCCGCCTGACATGCAGGTTGCAACGGTCGAAGCGCCGCCAGCGCCCAAGCCGCCGACGCCACCAGCGGCGATGATCACGCCAGTGCTGACCAGCATGCCAAGTGGCATGACGCCCGACCCGGCCCGACCCGCGCTAGTCGTTCCCAAATGGGCGACAACCGCCGCCAGCCTGATCGTTGCATTGTTGCTGGCAGGTGGTGCCGCCTATTACTGGCATAATCGCGAGCCGGCCCGGACAGAGGAGGCGCAGGCGGTGCCGCCGGCCGATGCTGCGGCGCCTGCACTTGATGCTCCACCTGCGCAAGCTGCGGCCGGGCTTGGCGGCCTGTCGGTGCCGGACGTGCTGACCCGTGCACCGAACCCGGCCGCCATCGCCGCAGAAGGCGAGCGGCGCCTGCGGTCGGACCGGCGCGACGATGGCCTGCTTTTGCTGGAAGCAGCGGCCGACCGCGCCGATCCCGCCGCCGCTGCCGCGCTGGGCCGGCTGTATGACCCTGTGCTGTTCCAGCCGGGCGGCGCCATTCCTCGACCCGACCCGCGCCAGGCCGCACGGTATTACCGCGACGCGGCCCGCGGCGGTGCGGATGTGACAGCGATGCGAGCGGCGCTGCAGCGGAACCTGCAAGCGCGCGTGCAGGCCGGCGACCTCGGCGCAAGCCTCAGCCTGAAGGATTTCTGGCCATGACGCTCCGCCTGCCGGGCCTCCGCCTATTGTCCGCCGTGTTGGCGCTCTTGCCGGCCCTCGCCTTTGCGCAGCCGGCCCCGCGGACCCCATTGCTGATCGAAGGCAAGCAGTCGCTCTACCAACGCGTCATAGCCCGCCCTGGCGCGACGCTGTCCCTGCAGCCGGACGGCCGAGACGCGCATCCGGTGCCGGGCTTCACCGTCTATTATGTCTATGCGAGGCCGCCGGGCAGCGCCGATGTCGGGCGGATCGAGGTCGGGCGTACCGCCGACGGCCATCCGGAGGGCTGGCTGCAGGCCAGCAAGGCGATCGAATGGAAGCACACCATGGTCGCCGCTTTTACCAATCCAGCCGGCCGGCAGCCGGTGCTGTTCCTGCGGACCGAACGCGACGAACGCCTGCTGATGATGGACGGCCAGGCCGGCGAGCACGCCCAGTCGCTCCGCACCACGGCCACCGTGCCCGGCGCCGACCCCGGCCCGGTGCTCGCAATCGAGCCCGCGACCGCAGTCGATTTCGCCCGCAACTTCTATTTGATGCCGATCCTCTCAGCCGAACGAATCGAGCGTGAGTTCGGCCCGCCGCTCCGTCTGCTGGAGGTGATTTCTGCCCCGGCCGCGGCCCAGCGCCCGCCCGCGCCGCCCGCAGCGCCTTCGCAGTTCAAGGCCGGCGTCGTCTTCGTGCTCGATACGACGATCAGCATGCAGCCCTACATCGACCGCACACGCGAGGCGATCCGCGGCATCGTCGCCAGCATCGGCAGCACGCCGGTGCGCGACAACTTCCGCTTCGGCTTGATTGCCTACCGGGACAGCCTGGCCGACAGCCCAGGCCTGGAATACAGCACGAAGGTCTATGGCAAGCCGGACTTCAGCCAGCCGCCCGACAGCATCAACACCGGCGTCGCCACCGCGCGCGAGGCGACGGCGAGCTCCAACGGCTTCGACGAGGATCCGATCGGCGGGATCAAGACGGCACTGGACGAGATCGACTGGTCGCCGCTGGCCGGCCGCTACGTCGTGCTGATCACCGACTCCGGCGCCCGGCCGGCGCACCACCCGCATAGCCTGACGCACCTCGACATCTCGGAAATCCGCGAGCTTGCGAAGGCCAAGGGGGTCGCCGTGTTCGCGATCCATCTGCTGACGCCCGAGGGCCGGGCCCGGCACGACCACGAGCCAGCGGCGGCGCAGTATCGCGAGCTCACGCAATTCGGCGCGGCCGGGCCGCTATATTTCCCGGTGCCGAACGGTGCGCCGGACGCTTTCGCCCGAACGGTGCAGGACCTGACCTGCGCCTTGCTGAGCCAGGTCGGCGAGGCCGCCGGCCGGCCGGTGACAGGCCCCGCGCCCGCCAACTCGGCCATGCAGGAGGCGGTCCGAGTCGTGGGCGAGGCGATGCGGCTGACCTATCTAGGCCGGGCACAGGGCACCCAGGCGCCCGACGTGGTGCGGAGCTGGACAACCGACCGGGACCTGCAGGACCCGGCTGTCTCTAGCCTCGATGTGCGCATACTGCTGACCCGCAACCAGTTGTCCGACCTTGCGCATAGCCTGCAGGCAATCCTGCAAGCTGGGTTGGCGGGCCGCACCGAGCCGCGCACCTTTTTCACCCAGCTGCGCGCGACCTTTGCCGCCGCGGCCCGGGACCCGCAGCGCATCGCCGGGGCGCAACGGATCGGCGCGCTGCTGGGCGAATACCTGGACGACCTGCCCTACCAGTCGGAGGTGATGGACATACAGGAGGCCGACTGGGTCGCCATGGGCGCCATCGCCCAGCGCACCGTGCTGAACAGCATCGAGGCAAAGCTGCGGCTGTATCAGGAGTTCCAGTCGAACGCCGACCTCTGGGTGGACCTTTCGGGCTCCCGCACTGCCGGGGAGGCGCTGTTTCCGGTGCCGATCGAAGCGCTGCCTTGACCGCGGCGCCGCTCCGGGCCGTCGGGATCAGCCGCAGCGTCACCGCTGCCGGAAGCCGGTTCACCCTGCTGATCGAGCGGTTCGAGGTCGCACAGGGATCGCGTGTCGCGGTCGTGGGGCCGTCCGGCTGCGGCAAGAGCACCCTGCTGGCCCTGCTGGCGTTGGCGATGTGCCCCGATGGCGGGGACACGCTGACGCTTGCGGGCGGCGATGCTTTGGTATTGTGGCGCTCGGGCCGGGGTGACGCACTCGCGGCCTTGCGGGCGCGCAGCATCGGTTTCGTGCCGCAAACCGGCGCGCTGCTGCCGTTTCTCAGCCTGCGCGACAACATCGCGCTGCCGCAGCGCATATTGGCCCGCCCGGACAGGGCGCGCATCGCCGCGTTGGCGGAATGCCTGGACATCGCCGGTATCCTGGACCGGATGCCGGCGGCGGTGTCGGTCGGGCAGCGTCAACGCGCCGCAGTCGCCCGCGCCCTGTCGCATCGGCCCGGCGTCGTGCTGGCCGACGAGCCGACAGCCTCGGTCCACCCCGCCCAGGCCGACGAGATCCTCAATTTGCTGACCCGCATCGCCGCCGAGGACGGCGCGGCGCTGGTCATCGCAACGCACGATGCAGCACGGGCAGCGGCGGCAGGTTATGCCATCGCACCCTGCCGGCCCGACGCCGACGCGGCGCAAACACGGTTTTGCTGGCCGCCATGAGCCAATGGGGCACCGCGGTCCGGCTGGCGATGGCAGACCTGCTGGCCGAGCGGCTGCTGGCGGCCTGCACCATCCTGGCATTGGCCGCCGTATTGGCCCCACTAGTCATTCTGGCAGGGCTGCGTGCCGGCGTGGTCCAGGGCCTGCGCGAGGTGCTGCTGGAGGACCCGCGGGCGCGCGAGGTGACGACGGCGTCCAACCGCAGCTTCGACGCGGCCCTGCTGGCCCGGCTGGCCTCCCGCGCGGACGTGGCGTTCCTGGTGCCACGTACCCGCACATTGGCGGCGAGCCTGCTGATTGAGCGCGCGGACGCACCCGACGCCGGCGTCCGGGTCGAGTTGATCCCGACTGCGCCGGGCGATCCGTTGCTGCCCATTGCGCCGGCGGGCACCGACACCGTCGTGCTGACAGCCTCCGCGGCGGCGCGGCTGCGGGTGGGGGCCGGCGACGCGCTGGTGGGGCGGCTGGCCCGCGTGCTCGATGGACAGCGGGAGAGTGTTCCGCTGGCACTCATCGTGCAGGCCGTCGCGCCGCCGTCCGCTTTTACCCGAGACGCAGCTTTCGTGCCGCTGGCCCTGGCGGTCCTGGTGGAGGATTTCCAGGATGGCCAGACCGGGCCGCCGGACACGGTTGCTGGATTAGGCCCGCCGGACCGCACGGAGTATGCGGGTTTTCGCTTGTACGCCCGGCGGCTGGAAGCGGTGCCGGCGCTCGACGCAGCGTTGCAGGCTCAAGGCATCGAAGTCGTATCCCGCGCTGGCGATGTATCGGGATTGTTGCGCGTTGACCGGAACCTCGGGCTGCTGTTCGGGTTGGTCGCGGGTCTCGGCGGCCTGGGCTTCCTGGTGTCGCTCGGCGCCGGGCTTTGGGCGAATGTCGAACGAAAACGGGTGCCGCTCGCGCAACTGCGCTTCCTGGGGCTCCGGGCTAGGTCATTGCGGCTGTTCCCGGTGGCCCAGGCGGCTGTGCTGGCCGCCCTCGGCGCCACGGCGGCGCTTGCGGCCGCGGTGGCGGCCTCGGTGGTGGTCAACCGCATCTTTGCTGGCACGCTCGCGCTGGATCGTCCGCTGTGCCTGATCACGCCGGGTCTCGCAGGGGCGGCGGCGGGGGCCACCCTTGCCGGCGCCGTGCTGGTCGCCGCAGCCGCCGGCACCCGCGCCGCGCGGGTCGAACCGTGGGAAGGGGTGAGTACGCCTTGACAACGAAGCACCTGGCGCTGGCGGTCCTGCTGTTCTCCCCCGGCGCCCGCGCGGCCGATTGGGACGCGCGCTGGTTCAATCCGCAGCCGGCGGAGAGTGACCTCTTCCTGCCCCTGCCCTGCGGCGGCGCGATGGCGTTCCGTCCGGTGGACGTGCCGTCTGGCCCGGGGCCGCTCGACGACCGCGCGTTGACCGTGGGCCAGGCCGATACCGACCAGGGCTACAGCGAATACCTGCGCGGCGCGTTCCTGGCTGCGCCATTCCCAATAAGCAGCGGCGGCGGGCGGCGGTTCTACATCGGCAAGTATGCAGTCACGCGCGACCAATTCGCGGTGCTGTCGGCCAAGTGCCCGGAGCCGTCGGCGGCGGGGCGGGTGGCGCAGACGTCGGTATCGTGGCCGGATGCGGTCGCATACTCCGCGCAATGGTCGTCCTGGCTGCTGAAGAACGCGCGCATCCGGCTGCCGCGCAGGGGCGACGCGATCGGCTATGCCCGGCTGCCGACTGAAGATGAGTGGGAGTATGCGGCCCGTGGGGGCGATAAGGTAACGCCGGAGGAGTTCCTGGCGCCGGCCTGGCCGATGCCCGAGGGGCCGGAACGCTACATCCTGGCCGGCAGCCGTGCGGCGGGAGGCCGGGTAGGTCAGGTCGGGCAGCGGCTGCCGAACCCGCTCGGTCTATATGACATGCTGGGCAACGCCGGGCAGATGACGCTCGAGCCCTATCGGATGAACCGGGTGGGCCGCCCACATGGCCAAGCCGGCGGCATCGTGGTGCGCGGCGGCAACTATGCCGCGTCCGGCCCCGCCAGTCTGCGCACGGCGATGCGGGACGAGATCCCGCCGTTCGACGCCGCGACGGGCGAGCCGACCCGGCTGCCTACGATGGGATTTCGCCTCGCACTGTCTGCCACGGCCGTGGGCGACCTACCGGAGGTCGAGCGTGCCCGGGCCGCCTTTGCCACTGTGAGCGGCGCGCGGCAGCAGGTGGAGGACGACCCCCGCGCCACCCTCGCGGCAATTCGGGAGCAGACGACGGACGAGGGTTTGCGCCAGGCCCTGGACCGGCTCTCGGCGCGGCTCGCGAGCGATCAGCGGGAGCGAGCAGACGCTGCCAATGTCGCGCTGCTGTCGCAGTTGGAGGCCGGCGTGCTGCTGGCGCAGAACGTGTGGGACTTTACCAATCGCGCGCGCATCCAGACCGAGATCGGGCGGGACCTGACCAAGCCAGACGACCAACGGTTCGCCAAGGAGGCAGCAGCCCGCAACCTGGCACAGGCGGATGCGTCGATGGACGGCTATATGCGCCTGGTACGGCAGATCGCGACCGGCCCGGCCCGGCTGTCGATCGCGACGCAATTGGGCATCCTGCGGCAGGAGGTCTCCGCACGCTCCCAAAGCACTATGCTGCCGTTCTTGCCGCTCCTGCAGCAGCACGCGGCGACACTCGTGGAGGGCCGATCGATGCAGCGGGAGGCGGCCAAGGCACAGATCATCGTTCTAACCCGCGCCGAGGTTCAGGGATTGCGTTAGACGCCAGTAACTTGATCCCTCACTCGCCGCTCATGATCCTCCAATGCACGGACCTGCGCATCGGTTACACCTCCCTGCAGCCTGGCACGCTCACGCTGCAGGGCATTCAACTCGGCCTGTGCGTCACTCAATCGGATCTGGCTGATATCGCCGCGAGCGTAGGCGGCGTTGAGACGTGTCCGGAGCTGGGCGGTCTGCCTGTCGACAGCGCCCAGACGGAGGCGGGCCTGATCACGCGTAAGCAGCGCCTGGATGGCGCGCGCGCCCTCGTCCTGCGCCTGGGTGCGGCTCTGCGACGCCGCCATGCTCCGCTGCGCCAGCTCGGATTGTTGGTTTTGGTTGCGCGCGGCATAGCTGCCCGAGGCTGCGCAACCAATGCCACTGAAGAAGCCAGCCTGTGACGGGTCGCACTGCTGCGGAGTGCATGCGGCGAGGCCGAGCAATGCGCTGCCAGCTAGTAGCGCCCTCATGCCTCGCCTTCCATCGCGTGGCTCAGCCGGAGCTGATTCTGCTCGGCCTGCCGTGTCGACCTTTCAATGTCAGCAGCCGAGTTGGCTAGCTGAGTGCGATTCGAACCAGATGCGACCTGACTCTCCTGTCGAATCGTCGCTGAGGCTTGCCGTGCCTTCTGAATGTGATTGAGCAAAGCATCATTATCAATTTGAAATTTCGCGAGACCAGCACGGTACTGCGCTTGACTGATCTGGTGAGCGCGATATTGCGTTCCAAGCTTTGCAGCGTCGGCATTGGCGTCATCCGCGATCTGTGCCGACGAGGCGGCAGCATCACGGTAAACCTTAGCCTCGGCGCCTGCCTGCTGGATCGCGTCGTTGAACTGCGCCTCGGTGCTCGATCGGTTCAGGTTGTTGCGCGCCACCACATAGCCAGCGCCGGCGCCAAGCGCGCCCCCGGCCGTCGCGCCGATCAGCGTCGCCTGGGCACGGTTCCGCCCACCGAATGCCAGGCCGGCAGCGCCGCCAAGCAGAGCGCCCGCCACCGCACCCTCGCCGACGGTCTGGTTGAACCGCGCGTTGGATTGGCGGAGCTGGTTCTGTGCCGGGCTGAGGCCTGCGTCATAGGTGCTTGCCCCGCCGGCGCACCCGCTAAGCAGGACGCCAACCGCGGCGGCAAAAGCGGCGGCCCTTAGCCGCAACAGGGAGAAACAGGAGACCATGCAACAACCCTCCGAGCAATGAATACCGATGATGCTACCACATTCGTTGCGTTTTCGGAGCGTAGAAGCCCGGTTTGCAGAGGTCTTTTGATTAGAAATGTAATGAATATGCGGCGCTCGTCACAATGCCGCCGCCGCGAGCACCGGCAAAGATATGGCGGAGGCGACCACGCTGGCATTGGCGGCCGTCCCGCTCGGTCTCCTCGTCGCCGCCTGCCTAGGCCGGCGGCCTAGCCTGCCATCCTCAACGTTGCGCAACCGGAGTCTGAGAAGGAAAATCCGCCTCCCAGCCGCCACCCAGAGCCTTATACAACGACACCAGATTGGCCGACACCGTCGCCGTGCTGTCCGAAAGCTGCTGCTCCGCCGCCAGCACGGTGCGCTGCGCCGTCAACACCTCCAAGAAGTCCGACACGCCCTGGCGGAATCGGCTCTGCGCCAGGTTGAGCGCCCGGCGGCTCTGCACCACCTGCGCAGCGAGGCGGTTGCGCCGGCGCTGCTCCGCGGCGTAGGCGATCAATGAGTTGTCCACGTCGGTGAACGCCTGCAACACCGTCCTCTGATAGTTGATCGCCGCCTCCTGCTGCTGCGCCTCCCGCAGCTCAACGGTGCGGCGCAGCCGTCCGCCCTCGAAGATGGGGATCGTCAGGCTGGGGCCGAACGAGTAGGTGCCAGCCGACCAGCCGAGGTTCTTGATCTGCGTCGCCTGCAGCGCCACGCTGCCGGACAGCGTCAGCTTCGGGTAGAAGTCCGCCTTCGCCATGCCGATGTCGGCGGTCGCGGCATGAAGCTGCGCCTCCGCCTGGCGGATGTCGGGGCGGCGGCGGAGCAGCTCCGACGGCAGGCCGACCGGCACCCGGGGCGGCACGGGCGGCACCGGCTTCGGCGGCGACAGCTCGGCGTGGAGCACGGCCGGCGGCATGCCCAGTAGCAGGCCGATGGCGTTGATCGACTGCGCCTCCTGCTGCTCGAGCTGCGGTATGTTGGCGGCGGTCGCCTCCACCTGCGCCTGCGCATTGGCGACGTCGAGGTCGGTTGACAGGCCGCCGCGAAACCGCGCGGTGGTCAGCCCGGCGCTCTGCTCGGCGGTCGAGAGGTTGTCCCGGGTAATCTGCAGCGTCGCCTGAGTGCCGCGGAGCTGGACGTAGTCGCGTGCCACTTCGGCGATCGAGGACAGCAATTGGGAGCGCTGCGCCTCCGTCGAGGCCTCGAGTGTCGCGTCGGCGCTCTCGACCGCGCGCCGTACCCGACCCCACAGGTCGAGCTCCCATGACGCGTCGAAGCCGCCTTGAAACAGGTCGAATGGAGGGATGCCGGAGCTGCTCGGGAAGCCGCCCTGCCGGCCGCCAAGCCCGTTTGATTGCGTGCCGGGCGAGCCGCCGCCCGCTCCGCCGCCAATCGCGCTGATGACGCCCTGCCGGCTCGGGCGCTGGCGGGTGTAGGACGAGTTGCCGTTGAGTTGGGCAAACTGGTCGGCCGCGGTGATGCCGCGTTGGGCACGACTCTGCGCCAAGCGGAATGTCGCCGCGCGCACGTCCAGGTTCCCCGCTGCCACCCGGCGCACGAGACCGGTCAGCGTTCGGTCGTTGAACTGCTTCCACCACTCGGGATCGACCGGCTCGGCAACCGGCATGCTGGCCTCGAGCTTCTGCGGCGATGCAGGGCGCGTTCCGAACCAGGAAGACGGGGACCACAGGCTGGGCCGCTCGAAATTGGGGCCGACGGTACATCCGCATGAGAGCACGGCCAGCAGCACGGCCGCGGTCGGCGCAACTCTAATGGCCACCCGCGGGTGCCCCTTTCGGAAGGTTGGGCAGGAACAGCACGAGCGGCGCGGCCACGAGCGCGATGACGGCGAGCATGGTGAACACGTCGATATAGCTTAGCATCGTTGCCTGGCGCTGCACCGCCTGTCCGATCGGCCCAAGCGGCACCCCGAAACCATAGCCGTTATAGGGCGTGATGTGCTCGGCGAGCCGGGCGTGGTGGAACTGCCCGCGCCATTGCAGTTGCGTGGTGGCGATCGACACGCCGAAGCTGCCGCCGAGGTTGCGCATCAGGTTGATGATGGCGCTGGCGTCGCTGTTCTTGTCCGGCGGCACTCCGGTGAACTGTATCGCCGAGAGCGGGATGAAGATGAACGGCAGCCAAAGCACCTGCAGCATGCGGGACAGCGACAAGTTCCAGAACGACACCTGGATATCGAGGCCCGACGCATAGTTCATCGCCCCCGCCGTCCCCAGCAGCGCCGAGAAGATCAGCCATTTCGGCTGGATCAGCCGCCCGGTGACCAGCCCCGAGATCGGCATGATGAACAGCGACAGGATGCCGGCCAAGCCGAGGGTCAGCCCCGCCGTCGTCGCGTCGTAGCCCATCAGCTCCTGCGTCATCTGCGGCAGGAGCTGCGTCGTCGAAATGATGATGAAGCCGAACAGGAACATGACGACGTTGCTGATCGCGAACGCCGGGACCTTGAACAGCCGCAGGTTCATGACGGGCTGGTCGTGCAGCAGCTCCCAGACCACCAGGGCGACCAGGCTGACGCCCGATATGATCGTGAGCGTCAGGATGAAGGGCGAGCTGAGCCCATCGTCGCGCTCGAACCGGTCCAGCACGATCTGCAGGGTGCCGAAGCCGAGGGCCACCAGGGCGAAGCCGAGATAATCGATCTTCAGTCCGCGGTCGAGCAGGCGCCTGCGGTCGGCCTTCACGGCGTCCGAGTCATAAACGAACAGCCAGGTCAACGTGAGCGACAGGAGGCCGAACGGCAGGTTGATCAGGAATACCCAGTGCCAGGAGTAGCTATCGGTGAGCCAGCCGCCCAGCACCGGGCCGATGGCGGGCGCGGTCACGACGGTGAAGCCATAGAGCGAGAACGCCAGCGCCCGCTGCTTGGGCGTAAAGCTATCGGCGAAGATGGACTGCTCGGTAGGCGCCAGGCCGCCGCCGCCGATGCCCTGCAGCACCCGGAAGAACAGCATCATCCCGAGGCTGCTGGAGAGGGCGCAGCCGATCGACGCCAAGGTGAATAGCGCGACGCAGCCCATGTAGAAGCGCTTGCGGCCCAGCACGTTCGACAGCCAGCCACTGATGGGCAGGATGATCGCGTTGCTGACGAGGTAGCTGGTGACGATGTAGGTGCTCTCGTCCTGCCCGGCCGCCAGGCTGCCGGCGATATGGCGGAGCGCCACGTTGGCGATGGTGGTGTCCAGCACCTCCATGAATGTCGCGATCGACACGACGACCGCCAGCAGCCAGGGCGAGTTGGGGCCAGCCGCGGACCGCGGCAGCGCAGCGTTGCCAGCCATTAGCGGACCGTGACGCGCGGGGAGGCCGACATGCCCGGCGCCATCCGGCAGCGGGACAGGTCCTGCTGCTCGAAGTTGATCCGTACCGGCACGCGCTGCACGACCTTCACATAGTTGCCGGTGGCGTTCTCGGCCGGCAGGGCGCTGAACGCCGAGCCCGACCCGGCCTGGAAGCTGTCGACCCGGGCGTTGATGTCGAGGTCCGGGCAGGCATCCACCTGCACGCGCACATACTGGCCGGGCCGCATGAGCGCGAGCTGGGTTTCCTTGAAATTCGCCGTAACCCACATCTGGTTGGGCACCACCGCCACCAGGGACTGGCCGGGGTTCACGTAGGTTCCGAGCTCCACGGTGCGCTTGGTCACTTGGCCGTCGGCCGGCGCCATGACGTGGGTATAGGAGAGCTGCAGCTCGGCGTTGGCGACCGTCACGTCGGCCTGCTTCACGCTGGCCTCCGCCGCAGCGACGGTGGCGCGCTGCGCCTCGATCTGGGCGCGGGCGCCGGCGACGGCCTGGCGGTTGGCGTCGAGCCGCGCCTGCGCCGAGCGTACTGTGGAGGACGACGTGTCGAGCTGCTGCCGGGTAATGGCCTTGGGGTCGACGGCGCGGAACCGTGCGAGGTCGTTCTGCGCCTGCTGCAGGTCGGCCTCGGTGACGCGGACGTTGGCGGCCGACTGGTCGAGGTTGGCCTGCTGCAGGCCGAGCTGCGCCCGCGCCTGGTCGAGCTGCGCTGCGACTTGCGTGCGCTGGGCCTTGGCCTGGTCGAGCTTGACCTGATAGTCTCGGGGATCGAGCTCCACAAGCACTTGGCCGGCCTTCACCTGCTGGTTGTCATCGAATGCGATGCGGGTTACGCGGCCCGAGACCTGCGAGGCGATCTGCGAGATATAGCCGTCGATGAAGGCGTCGTCGGTGGTTTCGTAGTGGCGGGACTGCAGCCAATAGAGCACGCCGGCGATGACCAGCGCGGCTAGAACCAGCAGGCCGATCGCCCAATACAGCAGCTTTTTTCGCCGCGGCATGGGTTGTTTTTGCGCCCGGTCGCCATCTTTGCCCGACTCGCCCTTTTTGTCTTCGTCTTGCTTTTTGCCCTGCTCTGCTTTTTTCGGAGTTGCATCCGGCCGATGGCTCGGCCGTACGCGCTGCGGAGGTGGGCTATCCCAATCCAGGGACTGCGGCGGCGGCGCGAGCGGTGCATTGTCGATCTGCGCGGAATAGCCCCATTCACCGCGCTGGCGGGTCATGGATCGTCCCGCTCTCGATCCGCCATCCATGCCTCAGCCCCTTTATAGACCTAGTGTCGCCATGCATGTGGGACGGGCGACACGCGAGAACAACGCTATACATAGGGCGTCTTGATCGCATGATGGCATTGGCAGTGGTGTGGCATTCCGGGCACAGCTTGGCTTTATCTATGCACCTTCAGAACGAGGTTGCTGGTCCAGCCCCAAAGCCGCGTGTCTGCAAAGCCGTAAGAGTATGTAGGTATCCGTCTCATGATGCGGCGCAGTTCAGCGGCAATCATCAAGTTCAAATTGGCTTCATCGGCAAAGAAGGCGTAACCGGTTCGGCGAAAGGCCATCCTGTGCAACGATTTCGGCAGCCAATGAACGAGTGGCAAAACGGTGTGGATTCTATTGGAAATTAACGGTTTGGCGTTGTGATACAAACGCCTCTTCGCGCTATGCGCAGGCATTGCCCTACGACTCTAGCCTGATTGTCACATGAGCCCACGTGTTCCAACACGGCAGACGAGTGTACGAAGTCGAACGACCTGTCATCGAAGGGCAAGTCTGAGAGTCCGTTGGGAAAGCTTGTTTGAGTAATCGCGAGGCGGTGAGTAGTATGAGCTATCTTCGAATGCTGTTAGGTGAGAGTTCGGTAGTGGGTCAGTTTGGGCGAGACCCTCGAAGCCGTCATTGCGAGCCGTCTTCGGCGCGGCAATCCAGGGCCACAAGGGCCAATATCTGGGTGTGGCACCCTGGATTGCCACGTCGCAAGGGCTCCTCGCAATGACAAGGCTTCGTTGCAGATCTTGGTCAGGTGCAAACTGACCCAATACCGAGAGTTCCTTGATTTGGGCTGCGGAGAATAGGCCATGTTATGATCGCCGTGCTCAAAGGTATCCGAGCGACATCAGGAACGAGGAGTAGGCGGTACTGGAGCCGCTACTGCCGATCGCCGAGGGTGTCGGGCGTGCACGCACTTACATGCTTCGCGACCTCATGAATGGCATCCGTTATGTTCAGCGCTACGGCATTCCATGGGATGCCATGCCGAAAGACCTTCCGCCGGGTAGCATCTGCTACGACTACTGGCGTGTGCTGGCCGACGGCGGACACCTGGAACGTATCAACCATCGTCTCGTAATGGTCGACCGTGAGAACGCAGGGCGAAAGGCCAGTCCCACTCTTGTCATTGTTGATGCCCAGTCGGTCAAACGCGACGCCCCGCAAGGTGAACGGGGTTACGATGCTGCCGAAAAGGTTGTCGGCCGTAAGCGTCACATTGCCGTCGACACAGACGGCCGCCTACTCGCCGTCAAGATTACCAGTGCGAACGTCCAAGACCAGGAGGGCGGGACACCGTTGGTGATGCGGCTGGTCAGGCTCTGCCCGTGGATCAAGACCGTCGTGGTCGACGGCGGCTACGAGAACCGCTTCATAGGGCCTGTGCAGGCTTCGGCTCATTGGACCGTAGAGGTGGTCAAACGACCAGATTTTGCCAAAGGCTTCGTCCTCTTGCCGAAGCGTTGGAAAGTCGAGCAGAGCATTGGAGCACTGACAGTCTCTCGTCGTCTCAAAATCGACCATGAAGCCCTCCTTCACGTCTCAGTAGCTACTATGCTGTTCGCCTCAATCAGCCGCCTCGTCGCATTAGTGACTATAAAGTAATCTTTTCCCAACGGGCTCTTAGCTCTTTTGATCATCCCGGACCATCACGCAGTCGAACTCGACTGCCCGGTGTTGGCCATCCGTGGAGACCAAGAATAGATCCGCAACTGAAAACCCTAACTCGGAAAAGGCTGCGACGGATTCTTCCATCGAGGGACCGCCGAGATACAGGGGCTTCAACGAGACTTCAGTTTGTAGCGCGGGGACTTGCCGCGCGACCTCTCTTCCACCTTTCAGCACCTCAAGGTCGAAGCCTTGCGTATCCACCTTGAAATAGGTGTGTGCAAGATCAGGGAAGCTCTCTGCCATCCCATCAAGTGTACGCACCTCAACCTCCATTGTCTGTGCAACGGCATTTCCGTTTTCGAAATGAACCAATTGCTCGCAGTTCGGAGTGCGAAATGAGTTGTAAACTGAGTTTTGCATGATGTTGAATGTCAGCATCCCGCTAGCAGCGCCAAGCGCAACTGGGAAAATAGTCCATTTCGGGTCCGTTTTCGCACGCTGCATCAACGCGGCCGCCAGGGTCGGGTCGGGCTCGAACGAGTAGATCGGCCCGCTGAAGCCAACTTCAAAACGCATTTGGTCACGGAACTGCCCGGCGTTGGCTCCGATGTCGATCACCGTCGTAATGCCGAAGTATTCGAAAAGCGTCTGCAGGCGATGCGTATAGGACAGGTTTTGCAGGCGCCAATTCGCCATCATCTCAAGCCCAGCCCGCCCTGCGACATACTTGACCAAGCTTTTCAACATCAAACCGACTCCCACTCGCGCTTCAGGCCATCTCAGCCTGCCGTCATGCCGCGGCGGACCGGGAGGCGCCGGGCGACTTCGGTCGCAGCCACGCCCAGCAAAGACCGGGCGATCCATGGGTCCAATCGAAGGAACTTTGCGACGACCGGCCATGCCGGCATACGTCCGTGGCGCAAAAGGCCCAGCACCACCCTGCCGAAATCCTGGCGGTTGTGCTCCATCCGCAACTCCAGGATGGCATGCTGCACGGGCGTCAGAGAGAACTCGCGCCGCACATGCATGAACACACGATGATAGAGGAGACATATCTTCAATGCCTGCGGCGACATCCAGTGATCGACGAGCGTGATATCGCCGCGACCGTAATAGACCTGGAGCGTGGCATCGAACGCAACTCGGATTGGCCGCCTCGCAGCCTCGAACCAGAACATCAGGTCCTCAACCGCCATGCACGGAAAGCGCTGGTCGCCCAGCGCGCTTGCCCGCATCACGACGGTCGAGATCGACACGGGCGACATCGCGATATTGAGCGTTAGAAAATCACCCATGAACCGGAACAGGCCCGGTAGGGTGCCGATGGGCTCGTGGCATCTCGAGTCCAAATCAGCCGCCTGGAAGTGGGTCCGCGTTTGCGGCTCGCGCAATGCGTCGCCAAAACACAGATCGTAGCCCGCCCGAAGTGCCGCCAGCGCCCGGGCGATGTGGGCTGGCTCCCAGCGGTCGTCAGAGTCGAGGAAGGCGATCCAATCAGTGCCGGGCGGCACAGCATCGAGCGCCGCGTTACGGGCAGCGCCAGCGCCGGCGTTCGCCTGCCGGACTAAAATAACGCGGTCGCGCTGCTCTGGAGCCAACCCGGCGAGCTCGGTATCGGCATCGATGGGCGATGCGTCATCGCAGACCACGATGGTGATTGGCCCGGCATCCACTTGCGACAGAGCCGACCGTATTGCATTGGCCAGCAGCCCAGGTTTCCGCTGGAAGAACGGGATGACGACGGCGGTTCCGCCGGTCGCTGGCGCTGTCACGACGACCGCGTGCCGAAATGCATCAGCCGGATTACCTCGGGCTGAGCAGTGCAACCCGATGCCGGCAAGCACAGCGAGGCTATTACGGCTTGCATCGTCAGTTCCTTTCGTTTGGTATATGAACCACGTTTGACAGGGCGGCACCAGGGCGCACAGCCAATGCGGGCCAGAACAGGCCCGTGCGGTCCACTCGATGGCTTGGCGTTACAGCCCGCATGTGGCAGTCAAGCGCCTCATTGCCGACTAGGAGCCGACCCTTGCATACCAAACTGATCGCGATGCTCGCCGCCGCTGTCGCCCTGTCGGGCTGCGCCACCAAGCCAGCGCCGACCGAGCAAGCCGCCGTCGATTTGCAGAACGAGGGCATCGCCAAGACCTGCACCCCGTCCACGGTCGACCTAGCTGGGGCGACGCCGGCGACGATCAGCATGACCAACGACGGATGGTGCGGCGTATTCACGGCGGAGAAGGATGGACAGCCATTCAGCCTCAGCCTGGTCAAAACGCGCCCTGCGCATGGCCGCGTGTATATCCAGCCGGTCAACCGGCAGACCCGCATCGAATATACCGCCAACACCGGTTATATCGGGCCCGACAGCTTTACCGTGGCCCTGCGGTCGCGCACGGCCGGAGCGCCCGACACTCCGCTGCGGATCGACGTGTCGGTCACGCCAGGCGAGGGCCAGCCCATCGTCGCCCCAACCGAAGCGCCCACCAAGAAGCCACAGCCGCCAAGCCGGCGCCCAGCCCGACGGCCCACGGCGCCGGCGCGTTAGGCTCTACTCCGCCGGCTGCTGCCCGGCGGCAGGGGGCGCCGCAGGCTGGCCCGGCTTGCGGCGCGGCAGCGGCGCCTCTGCATCGCGCGGGGTCAACAGGCGGCCGAACAGGCGGCCCGCCACGCGGGAGGCATCGTCCATTACCGTGTAGAACGACGGCACGAACACCAGCGACAGCACCGTCGAGACGATCAGGCCGCCGATCACGCCGATCGCCATGGGCGCGCGGAACTCGCCGCCATCGCCTAAACCCAACGCGCTCGGGATCATGCCGGCAACCATCGCAATCGTCGTCATCACGATCGGCCGCGCCCGCTTGCGCCCGGCATCGATGATCGCCTCGGCACGCCCCATGCCCTCTGCCCGCCGCTCGATGGCGAAATCTACCAGCATGATGGCGTTCTTCGTCACGATCCCCATCAGCATCAGCACGCCGATCACAACGGGCATGCTGATCGGCTCCCCGGTCAGCAGCAGGGCGAGTATGACGCCGCCGAGGCTCAGCGGCAGCGACAGGAGGATAGTGATGGGCTGAAACACGTTGCGGAACAGCAGCACCAGCACGCCTAGCACCATTACGAGCCCGGCGCCCATCGCTAGGCCGAAGCTTGAGAACACCTCGGTCATGATCTCGGCATCGCCGCCGTTTTGGATGCGCACGCCGGGCGGCAGCCCCGTCGCCTGCGGCAGCGCATAAACCGCTTTAAGCGCGTCCCCCAGTGCCACGCCTTTCACGAGATCCGCACCCAGCACGACCCGGCGCACCCGGTCGTAGCGTTCGACGCTCGCCGGCCCCTGGCCCAGCTCGACATCCGCCACCGCCAGCAGCGGCACCGGTAACCCGCCGCCGCCCGTAACGGTCAGCGCCTGCAGCGCATCGAGGTCTCCGCGCAGCGCCGTATCCACCTGCACCCGTATTGGGATCAACCGGTCGCCCGAGCGGAATTTCGCCAGGTTGGCGGGGACGTCGCCAATGGTGGCGATACGCACGGCGGCGCTGATCGCCTCGGTTGACACGCCGAAGCGCGCGGCCTCGTCCACCCGCGGAACCACACGTATCTCCGGGCGGTCCGCCCCGGCCGAGGGCGCCACATTCCCAAAACCTGGCAGCCGGCGCATCCCACCCTCCAGCCCGGCCACCACCCGGTTCAGCGCCACCGCATCGTCACCCAGCACTGTAACCGATAGCTCGCGCTCGCCGCGGTCGTTCACGTACCAGCCGCGGACATCGGGCAGGATCGCGAGCCGCTGGGTTAACTCGGCCTCGATCAGCTTTTGGCTGCGGGCGCGCGTGTCCTTCAGGGTGAGGTTCACAATCATCTTCGCCCGGCGTATCTCGGCGCCGGCGCCGGTCGGCGTCGTGCCGCCCACGACGAACACCGTCGTCACCTCGGGCACGCTGCGGAAGTCCTTGGCGATGCGGTCCGTCGCAGCCCGCGTATCGGCAAGCGTCGAGCCCGGCGGCAGCTCGATCGACAGCACCACCCGGCTCTCGTCGGGCGGCGGGATAAAGCCCGTGGGCAGCAGGGTAGTGGACCAGATCGACACCCCGAACGCCAGCAGGCCCGCAAATAGGGTTATGCTGCGCCAGCGCAACGTGGCGCGCAGAAAGCGCGTGTAGGCGCGCATGACCCAGCCGTCGCGCTCGGCATGGGCGATGACGGGCCGCATCAAGTAGGCCGCCATCAACGGTGTGATCAGCCGGGCAACCAGCAGCGAGGCCAATACGGCGGCCGAAACCGTAAGGCCGAACTGCTTGAAGAACTGCCCGGCAATGCCGCCCATGAAGCTGACTGGGGAGAATACGGCAATGATGGTAAGGGTGATGGCGATGACCGCCAGGCCGATCTCGTCCGCGGCCTCGACCGCCGCCTCGAACGGGCGTTTGCCCATGCGCATGTGGCGGAAGATGTTTTCGATCTCGACGATGGCGTCGTCGACCAGGATGCCGGTGACGAGCGTGATGGCGAGCAGGCTGACGAAGTTCAGCGTAAAGCCCATGAGCATCATGCCGGCGAAGGCCGGGATGATCGACAGCGGCAGTGCGACGGCCACCAGCAAGGTGGCGCGCCAATTGCGCAGGAAGATCAGGACGACGATGGTCGCCAGCACGGCTCCCTCGATCAGGCCGTGCATGGCGGACAGATAGCTGCCGCGGGCGGTGCGCACGCCGTCGTCGATCAGGGAGTATGTCACCTCCGGATGGGCAGCGGCGAGCTTGGCCAGACGTACCGCGACAGAGTCCCCGACCGTTACTTCACTGGCGCCCTTTGCCCGATAGATCGCGAACGACACCACGGGGGTCGCGCCATCCATGCGGGCGAAGTCGCGGGGCTCCTCATACGCGTCCTCGACCCGCGCGACGTCAGACAGCCGCAGCTCGCGGCCACCGGGCAGCACGAGGCGGGTATCCTGCAACTGCTGCAGGGTACGGGCGCTGGCCAAGGTGCGTATGGCCTGCTCCTGCGAGCCGACCTCGCCGCGTCCGCCGGACAAGTCGGCGCTGGTGGCACGGAGCTGGTTGTTCACATCCCCCGCGGTGATGCCCAAGGCTGCCAGGCGGTCGGCGTCGAGGCTCACGCGAATTTCGCGGGTGACACCGCCGATCCGTGCTACCCGGCCGACACCGGCGGCGCCCTGCAGGTCGCGCAATACGGTGTCGTCGATGAACCACGACAGGCCCTCGAGCGTCATGCCCGGCGCGGAGGCGGCGAAGGTCTGGATACTCTGGCCGACGATGTCGACGCGCTCGATGATCGGCTCGTCGATGCCGCGGGGCAGGTCGGCGCGTATCTTCGACACGGCGTCGCGCACATCGTGCAGCGCGCGGTCGCTGCTGACCTCGAGCCGGAACTCGATGCCGGTCTGGCTGGTGCCGTCGGTGACGGTGGACAGCAGGTGCTTCACGCCCGTCACGTTGGCGACGGCGTCCTCGACCTTTTTAGTGACCTGGGTCTCGAGCTCGCCGGGTGCTGCGCCGGGCTGGGTGACGGTGACGGAGATCAGCGGGATGTCGATGTTGGGCGACCGGGTGATGGGCAGCATGTTGAAGCCGACCAGGCCGAGCAAGGTCAGCACCGCAAATAGCACGAGAGGAGGAATGGGGTTGCGGATCGCCGCGCCGGAGATGTTGAACGCCATGGCTAGCTTCCGCCCGCCTGCACGGCGATCACGCGGTCGCCATCGCGGATGAAGGTGCCCGATACCGACACGACCGCCTCCCCCGCGTGCAGCCCGTCCTGGATTTCGGCCAACGCCCCGGCACGCAGGCCGACTTGGACACGCCTCGTCTCCACCAAGCCGTCCTTCACTACTTGTATTACGGCGCCGTCCGGCTGGAACAGCACGGCGGAGAGCGGGGCCAGCACGCCCTCGCGCCTTGCGACCTCGACGCCAGCACGGGCGAAACTGCCGATCACCAAGGGGCCGTCGCCGTCGACCGCGACCCGCACGCGGCCGAGCCGGGTGGTGCGGCTCACCTCCGGCGACACCAGGCGGACGTGGCCGATGCGGGGGCCGCTGGCGGTGTCGATGCGGGCGGGCTGGTTGGGCCGCAGCTTGGCGAGCGAGGTCTCCGGCACGTCGGCCTCCAGCTCGATCGCGCCGTCCTGAATGATGCGGAACAACGGATCGCCAGCGCCCATGACGACGGCGCCCAGGCGCGCGACCCGGCGGCTGACGACGCCGGCCACCGGAGCGCGGAGCTCGGTGCGGGCGAGGCGGACCAGCAGTTCGCGCCGTTGGGCATCGGCATAGGCGCGGTCGGCCTCTGCGGCGCGCAGGGCGTTGTTGGACAGGTCGAGCCTTGCAGCAGCGGTCTGCGCCGCGGCCTGGCGCTGCTCGAACACCTCGCGCGCTGCGTTGCCGTTTGACAGCAGTTCGCGGGTGCGGGCCAGCGCGAGGTCGACCTGGACGCGGTTGGCCTGCGCCTCGGCGATGCTGCTGCGGGCCTGGGCCACGGCAGCGTCGGACCGGGCGATCTGCGCCGCGTTTTGGGCGACGCTGGCGTCCAGCACGTCGCGGGACAGCCGGGCCAGCACCTGCGCGGCGGCAACGCTGTCACCCTCCTCGGCCAGGATCTCGGTCAATGCGAGCCCCTCGATTTGCGGGCTGACCAGCACCTCCTCGCGCGGGACCAGCGTGCCCGTCAGCACGGCGGTTTCGGCGATCGGGCCGGTGATGGCAGGGACGACCGTTACGGAGGGCGGGCGCGGCTCGGCATTGGGCATTGGCGCAGCATAGGCTGGAAAAGCCAGCAGCAGGATCGCGAGCAGGATGCGGATCATGCCGGCGTCTCCTGCGGCCGGAGGAAGCGGCGGAGAAGAAGCTGCAGCACGGGGCGGAAACGGGCGGCGGAGAGCGTCGGGTCGAGCGCCTGGTGCATGCACAGGCCGTCGCCCATGGCCATTACGAGCTGGCATGCGGTCTCGACATCAAGGCTCGGGTCGACGGTGCCGCGGGCCTGGCCGTGTTGGAGAGCCGTGACGACGGCCGCCCTGGCCTCGCGTATGTTGCGGTCGAACATCGCTCGTATATCTGGGTTGCGGATCGCCTCTGCCATCGTCTCGGCGCACAGGGCGGCGTTCGGACCGGTAAGCATCTGCTCTAGGGTATCGATGCCGATGCTGGCGAGGGCCTCGACGGGGTCGTCGGCTTCGGCCATGCGCTCGAAGAACGCGGCGTGGTGGGTGCGCTCGGCCTCGGCAATGGCTGCGATGATGGCGACCTTGCTCGGAAAGTAGCGGTAGAGCGCGCCGGGGCTCATGCCGGCCTCGATGCAGATTTCATGCATAGAGGCGCCATGGAAGCCGGACCGGGCGAAGCAGGTTATGGCAGCGTCGATGATGCGCTGGCGCGGCGAAACTTGTTCGGCGGCTTGGAGCATGCTTGAGCCTTGATGCGAATGAACGTTCATTTGCGCTCGGGCCACGGCGATTCAAGACTTAGCTCCGACCTGTCGCTTGTACCGGAGGGTTGGTATGACAAGGCATCAGACTTCAAATTATGGTCTTGTCCGATTGCCGCTTCGGGTGGAGGCTGTGTCGATGGCGGACGTTTGACTGTCAGCGAAGTGTTGCGGCAAAGCTGCGCATTGGGGATCAGGCTATGGGCTCGGTTTAGCCTCGCCCGCTTCGGGCGTGTCGTCATCGGAAGTCCACAAGCCTTCTCGCAGGCACGACTTCATCAGAATCCGCTCTCGCCGTGGCAGAGGATTAAGGTTGGGAGCGGCAAGACCCAAGAGACATGCGGTCGTGCAACCTCAACACGGCTCAAGGTTCCCTATCAAGGCTTCCGGAGATGCAGAATGAGCGAACAATGGCAGTATCAGCTTCGGGTTTACCTAAGCGACGAGTTGGCAGAAGTGGCGAGGAGGGATCGTAATGATCCGGCTCTCATGCCGCTGGTAGACATCCTGAACAAACATCATGCGACTCTGATAAGTCAGTTCGACGCCTTCGAAAACTACGTCAAGGAAGCCGAGAAGGAAGGCGTTGAAAACTTCCCGCTTTATAAATGGACCAAAGCAACTGTCGAAGACCCCGCCAAGCGCGCGAAACACATCAAGACCTTTGCACTGCATGTCTCCACTAACGAAGTCTATGCACAGGAGGCAGCGGACGCGCTCGAAGCCGACTTGCAGCTTCTTATCGGCGGCAAGCTGGTCACGCGTATGTCCAAACACGACACAAATCCGGCGAACAACTTGCAGGTGCCACCCAAATACCAGTCGTAGCTCCGGCGCTTCGTGTTCTATCTTGCAATAGCTTGCGCTGGCGACTCTCACCAGCTTTGGGATTTTGGCTAGATCAGGCGACCTCAGTCGGCGCGGAGCGATGTCGCCATCGCTCGTCAACTTCTTGCGGACGGCCAAAGCAACGAGACCCGAGCAAGATTCTATCTATCGAACCTACTCGGCGACAGCAACAGGCCCGGCAACCTTCGCCCGCGCTGCCAAACGCAAGATCAGCAAGCCCAGCGCCGCCGAGGCTAGCGACCCCACGAACACCGCCAGCTTCACTTCGTCCCCTCGCGGCGTCTGCCGGAAAGCCAGGTCGCCGATAAACAGGCTCATGGTGAATCCAATGCCGCACAGCACGGCGCCACCATAGAGCTGCAGCCGCGTCACGCCAGCCGGCAGCCGGGCCAACCTTAGGCGCGCAGCCAGCAGCACCGCACCGAACACGCCGACCTGCTTGCCGACGAACAGGCCCAGCGCTACCCCGATCGCCAGCCGGTCCGACCATATGCCCGGCGGCAGCGTGGCGAAACCAAGACCAGCATTTGCCAGCCCGAACAACGGCAGGACGCCATAGGCGACCCAAAGCCCCAGCTTGTGCTCCAGCCGCTCGGCCGGGGCCTGGTCCTCGCCGGACAACACCTGCATCGGCACCACGAAGGCGAGCGCCACGCCGGCAAGGGTCGCGTGCACGCCGGAGCGGAACACCAGCGCCCACAGCACGACGCCGCCGACCATATAGGGCCACAGCTGGCGCACCCCCGCACGGTTCAGCCCGAACAGCCCAAGCCAAACCAGCGCCGCTCCCCCGAGCGCCGCCAGATCGAGGCCCTTCGTGTAGAACACCGCGATCACGACGATGGCGCCGAGGTCGTCGATGATCGCCAGCGCCGTCAAGAATACCTTGAGCGCGATCGGCACCCGGCTGCCGAGCACGCTCAGCACCGCCAGCGCAAAGGCGATGTCGGTTGCGACCGGCACCGCCCAGCCGCGCAGCGCCGTCCAGTCCCCCCAGCTCAGCGCGACGACAATGAGCGCCGGCACGATCATCCCGCCCAGCGCCGCCAGCCCCGGCGCCGCAAGCTGGGCCGGCGACGCCAGCTCGCCCTGCGTGATCTCCCGCCGCAGCTCCAGCCCGACCAACAGGAAGAACAGCGCCATCAGCGCGTCATTGATCCAGATATGCACCGGCTCCGACAGCGCGGCCGGACCCACGCGATACGACAACAGCGCATGGTAGGCCGGCGCCGCCGCCGAATTGGCCCATGCCAGGGCCACCAAGGCAGAGACAATCAGCGCCAGGCCACCTGCGCTCTCGGACTGCAGGAAACTGCGCAGGGCTGCGAAGCGCCGGCGCGCGGCGTGGGTTATAAACAGGTATTGCATTGCGGTCCCATGTCGCCGGACAAGCTCAAGGCAACGCGGACGGCGCCGCCACGTTGCCGTCGGTCAACGCGGTGGACCGATGGATTTGATTATGCCGCATTCCTCTCTGGCTCAACGCCCGTCGCATCAAGGCTCCAGGAACCCTGACGCGGGCGCACTCTGGACCGAAGCCATGCGCGCAGGCGCGTTCGACACAGCCTGGGCAGTGAGCGACGCGGTACTTCGGGCAAGCGACCCGGCCACGCGGGACGACCCTGCCTTGCCCTATCACCTGCGATGGCTGTGGGACGGACGGCCGCTCGACGGACGCCGGGTGCTGGTCCGCTGCTACCACGGGCTCGGCGACACGCTGCAATTTTGCCGCTACCTGCCGCTGCTCAGGCCCCGTGTCGCTGGACTGACGTTGGAGGCGCAGCCCGAGCTGGTCCCGCTGCTGCGCACCCTCCCCGGCCCCGGCCGGGTCATCCCATTCCGCCCGGAGGCGCCGGCGCCTGCCTCGGAGTGCGACATCGAGATCATGGAGCTGGCCCACGCGCTGCGGCTGGCCCCACAGGGCGCGCCCTACCTGTTCGCCGAGCCGCTCCCCCGGCCGGCGAAAAGCATGGTGGTCGGGCTATGCTGGCGCGCTGGCGGCTGGGACCCGGGCCGCTCCGTGCCGCTCGCCGCACTGCGGCCGCTCAGTCAAGTTCCTGGCGTAAACCTGGTCAGTCTGCAGCGTGGCCCCGGCCTGGAGGAGCTTGCCACCGCCGGGTCGCCACCGCTGCTCAATATCGGAGACCGCAGCGCCGACGTGATGGCGGTTGCCCGGATGCTGGCGACCGTCGATCTCGTCATCACCGTGGACACGATGATCGCGCATTTGGCCGGTGCGCTGGGACGGCCCACCTGGCTGCTGCTGCAGGCTGAGGCCGACTGGCGCTGGATGTCGGGGCGGAAGAGCTTGTGGTACGACTCGGTCCGGCTCTATTGGCAGGCCAGTCCCGGCGAATGGGCGGCCCCGCTCGCCGAAATCCAGGCAAACCTCGCCATTCTGGTTCAGCAAACCGCGCCAGGGAACCATGAGGCGATTTGGGGTTTGTAGGCCTACAAGGTTTGCGGTAGGACCAGCCTATGGTGTGCTCGCCCCATGCAACCCGCCCGAGCTGACAGGCCCGACCGTGCGGATCGTGATCCTCGGCCTAACTATCACCTCATCTTGGGGCAACGGGCACGCGACGACATTCCGCGGCCTGGTGCGCGGCCTGATCCGGCGCGGCCACAGCGTGCTGTTCCTGGAGCGCGACAAGCCCTGGTATGCCGACAACCGCGATCTTCCGGCGCCGCCCTATGGCGACACGCAGCTCTATGATGGGCTGGAAGAGCTGCAGCAGCGCTGGTCTGGCGCGATCGAGGCGGCGGACCTGGTCATTATCGGCTCCTACGTGCCGGACGGCGTCGCCGTGGGCGCGCTGGTACAGCGTTTGGCCACGGGGATCACCGCATTCTACGACATCGACACTCCCGTGACCTTGGCAGCGCTGGCCGACGACGCTTGCGACTATCTCACGCCGGAGCTGCTGCGCGGCTTCGACCTTTATCTGTCCTTCACCGGCGGGCCGACCCTGCAATACCTGGAGAGCGCGCTCGGCGCCGCCATGGCCCGCGCACTCTATTGCTCGGCCGACCCGGACGTATATCGCCCCAATTCCAAGGCTCGCCTGGATTGGGACCTCGGCTATCTCGGGACCTACAGCCCCGACCGGCAGCCGACGGTGGATGCGCTGCTGTGCCAGCCGGCGCTGGGGTGGGACGCCGGGCGGTTCGTGGCGGCAGGGCCGCAGTATCCCGCCGAGCTGGCCTGGCCTGCCAATGTTCAGCGCATCGAGCATCTGCCGCCAGACCGGCACCGCGCCTTCTACGCCGGGCAGCGCTTCACGCTGAACGTCACCCGCGCCGACATGATCCGCTGCGGCTACAGCCCCAGCGTGCGGCTGTTCGAGGCGGCGTGCTGCGGCGTGCCAATCATCAGCGACTGGTGGGCCGGGCTCGACGCGTTTTTCCTCCCGGGCAAGGAGATCCTGATCGCCGCGTCGGCGGACGAGGTCCTGGTGTTGCTGCACCGCATGACGGAGGACCAGCGCCAGGCGATCGCCCAGGCTGCCCGGGCGCGCGTGCTGGCGGCCCATACCGGCGACCATCGCGCCGCGGAGCTGGAGGCCTTTGCCCATGAGGCTTATGTCCATAAGGCCACGCAGGCCCGCGCCGGACAGCGGCGGGCGGTGACGGCGTGAAGATCGTGATCTTCGGCCTGGCGGTCAGCAGCTCGTGGGGCAACGGCCATGCGGCGCTTTGGCGCGGCCTGATCGGCGCGCTGCTAACGGCTGGGCACCGCGTCACCTTCTTCGAGCGCGACGTGCCATATTATCGGGAGCACCGGGACCTTTGGGTTCTGCCCGACGGAGGCGAGCTGGTGCTATACCCCGATTGGCCCACGGCGCTGCCGCAGATGCGTGGCGCCTTGGCCGGGGCGGATGTTGGGATGGTCACGTCATACTGTCCGGATGCGCTCGCGGCGACCCAGTTGCTGCAGGACAGCAAGGCCGCCCTCCGCTGCTTCTACGACCTGGACACCCCCGTGACATTGGCACGGCTGAATGCCGGGGAGGCTGTCGACTACATCGGGCCCGACGGGCTCGCTGGGTTCGACCTCGTGCTGAGCTATACCGGCGGCGGCGCTCTGGATGCGTTGCGCACCCGGCTCGGGGCGCGCCGCGTGGTGCCGATCTATGGCTCCGTCGATCCCGCGCTGCATCGCCCAGCGCCAGCGCGCCCGGAGTACGACGCGCTGCTGTCGTATCTTGGCACCTACGCCGCCGACCGGCAGGCGGCGCTGGAACGGCTGTTCGTCGAGCCGGCGCGGGCACGGCCGGGCCAGCGCTTCGTCATCGGCGGGGCACAGTATCCCGACGGCTTTCCATGGACGCCCAACACCTTCTTCGTGCATCACCTGCCGCCGCCGGAGCACCCAGCTTTTTATTGTTCCTCCCGTGTCACCCTCAATGTGACGCGGGACGCGATGGCGCGCATGGGCTGGTGCCCGTCCGGCCGCCTATTTGAAGCCGCAGCCTGCGGCGTGCCGATCCTCACCGATGCCTGGGCCGGCCTCGACAGCTTCTTCGAGCCTGGCCGCGAGATCTTGGTGGCGCATTCGACCGACGACGCGCTCGCGGCGTTGGACACCGCGCCGGACGAGCTGGCCGCGCTCGCACGCCGGGCCCGCGAGCGCACGTTGTCGGAGCACAGCGCTGCGCGCAGGGCGGCGGAGATGGTGGCGGCATTCGAGACGGTGTCATGGCGGGAGAGCGTCTGATGTGGGGCATCATCCCGGCGGCGGGCAACGGCACGCGCATCCAGCCGCTGGCGTTCAGCAAAGAGCTGCTGCCCGTCGGCTCGCGCCTGGACGCAGGTGGCGTCGAGCGGCCGCGCGCCGTCAGCGAATACCTGATCGAGCGCATGGTGCGGGCGGGGGCGGACAAGATCTGCTTCGTAATCTCGCCATGGAAGAGCGACATCCTGCAATACTATGGCGGGACGGTCGGCGATGTCGACGTGGCATATGTCTGCCAGGCCGGAGCGGTCGGGCTGTGCGATGCGATCTTCCGCGCCCTGCCGCTGATCCCTGCGAGCGAGCCGGTGATCATCGGCCTGCCGGACACCATCTGGTTCCCCGCCGATGCGCTGTGCGGCCTGTTGGACGACCGCTTGACGTTCCTGCTGTTCCCGGTGGAGCGGCCGGAGCTGTTCGACGCCGTCGATCTCGACCCCGACGGCCGCGTGCGCGAAATCCAGGTAAAGTCGCCGGCTGCCCGGTCCAACTGGATTTGGGGCGCCTTCAAGATGCCGGGCGCAACCCTGCACGCGCTGCACCGGCTCTGGCTGCGGCGGGAGCGGGCGGACGAGTATATCGGCACGCTGGTGAACGCCTGGCTTGCAGAGGGCAACGCGGCCTGGGGCGTGCAGGCGGGGACCAGCTATGTCGATGTCGGCACGCTGAATGGCTACCGGGAGGCGATGCGCCTGCTGGGCGGGCAGGCTGCCGCCCCGGCGCCGCCGCACGCCGCCGCCGAAAAACGCACGGGATCAGCGAAGGCCGGCGAGTTTTTTGGTTCCACGCTCGAAGGAAACACGGTTTGACCGCAAGGGACTGGACGGCGGAGGACATCCGCGAACGCGCCCAGGCGCTCGGGCCGTGGTTCCATAATATCGAGCTCCGCGGTGTCCACACCGCGCCAGAGCATTTTCTGGGCGACTACCCCATGGTGAAGTGGCAACGCTTCCAGGACAGCCTGCCGGCCGACCTTTCGGGCAGGACGGTGCTCGACATCGGCTGCAACGCAGGCTTCTACTCGATGGAGATGAAGCGGCGCGGCGCTGCCCGGGTGCTCGGCATCGACTTTGACGAGGATTACCTGGCCCAGGCCCGGTTCGCTGCCGAGGTCGAAGGGCTGGACATCGAGTTCCGGCAGATGTCGGTCTATGACGTGGGCCAGCTTGCGGAACGGTTCGACGTCGTTTTCTTCATCGGCGTGCTCTACCACCTGCGCCATCCGCTGCTGGCGCTGGACCTGATCCGCGAGCACGTTGCGGGCGACCTGCTGGTGTTCCAGTCATTGCAGCGTGGGTCCGGCGCAGTCCTCCCCTTGGCGGAGGACTACGAGTTCTGGGAAACGGCGGTCTTCGACGATCCGGGCTACCCCAAGCTGCATTTCATTGAACACAGCTACTCGCACGACAACACCAACTGGTGGGCGCCGAACGCCGCGTGCTCGGCGGCGATGCTGCGCGCGGCCGGGTTCACCGTCGAGAGCAACCCAGAGGACGAAGTCTTTATTTGCCGCTGCGCGGCGCTGCCGGATGCGCGCTATGGCGCCGTTTACCCGTCGCGCGGCAAGGAGAACTTACCATGATCGAAGCCGCGATGATCTGGAACGAGCCGAACAACAAGTCGCATTGGGATTTCGAGAACGACCCCGGCTGGGCCAGTTTCGCCCGCATGACCAAGCTCGCTGGCCAGGCCATTGCGGCCGAAGCGCCGGGCCTGCCGCGTGTGCTGGGCGGCATCAGCCCGATCGATCCCGACTTCATCCGCGTGCTGCAGGGCCACGACGCGCTGGCGGACCTGGACGCGGTGGCGGTGCACGGCTTCCCGCTCGATTGGAACCACTGGATGCTGGACGATTGGCCGGCAAAGCTCGACAGCATCCGCGCCGTGACGGACCTGCCGCTATGGGTCAGCGAGGTGGGTATTTCTACGTTTGGCGCCGAGGAGGTGCAGGAGTGGGGACTGCGCCGCACGGCGGAGCTGCTGCTGGGCCTTGGGCCAAAGCGTCCGGAGCGCATCCAGTGGTATAGCCTGTACGACCTGCCCGCCGCATGGCCCGCCACGACCCGGCACCGCGAGGCGGAGGGGAGCAGCTACTACCGCCATTTTCACATGGGCCTGCTGGACGAGCATGGCCGGCCGAAGCGCGCCGCCAGGATTTTCCACGACTACACGCCCGAGATCGGCCTGTGCCAGTGGTTCCACTTCGAGGACCACCGGCTGGACGATGCCGTCCGCCACATGCGCGATATGGGCGTGACCTATCTGCGCACCGGGCTGAGCTGGGCCGATTGGTATCGTCCGAACGCCGAGGCGTGGTTCGACCGGCAGATGCGCGCGCTGGAGGGCTTCAACGTCACGGCCACCTTCTGCTTCACGCCGGAACACAAGGGCCAGTGGCCGCACTACACCGCTGTCCCGACCCATCCGGAGGAGTTCGCGGAGTTCTGCGGCGCGATGATCCGCCGCTATGCACCGGGCCGGGCCGAGATCATTCCCCTGCACGCGGCGGCCGGATAGCACGATGGAGGCCGTCCTGCACGGCCTGGCATCCCGCCAATCCATCGGCCGCCGGGTTGCGCTGGTCGTGGCGCATCCGGACGACGAGACGATTGCGACCGGGGGCAGCCTGCATCTGCTGCCGGAGTTGCTGCTGGTCCATGTGACCGATGGCGCGCCGCACCGGCTGGCGGATGCGGCTACGGCAGGGTTCGACACCCAAGCCGCTTATGCTACCGCCCGGCGCGGCGAACTGATGGCGGCGCTGCAGGTCGCAGGTGTGTCGCCAACGACCGTGGAGCTCGGCGTTGCAGACCAGGATGCCAGCCTCAATATGCCCGGCATCGCCGGCAGTCTCGCTCGCCTATTTGATGCACACGGGACGGAGACGGTGATCACCCACGCCTATGAGGGCGGCCATCCCGATCACGACGCCACTGCATTTGCCGTGCATGCGGCCGCCGGGCACCGTCCAGTACTGGAGTTCGCCGGGTATTATGCCAATGCGGCGGGCACGCTGGTTACCGGCCGTTTCCTGCCAGGGCCAGCGAAACGGGGCCGTTTGTGCGGTGACCCTTTGGTCGTCATGCTTACCAAGTCCGAGCAGGCGCAGAAACGCGCGATGTTCGACTGTTTTCGGACCCAGGCCGCGATACTCGGCGCATTCGGCACGCATGAGGAGCGTTTTCGCCGGGCGCCGGCGTATGACTTCACAGCTCCGCCTTCACCCGGACGGCTGAACTACGAGCATTGGGGCTGGAGCATGACCGGCGTCCGCTGGCGCGAGCTGGCACGGGCGGCCCTATGCGACGCCTGACGATCCTCAGCATCGCCTACCCGCTGGCCCCGGTCAGCCCGGACGCGGTCGGTGGGTCGGAGCAGGTGCTGAGCAGCATGGACCGCGCGCTGGTGGCAGCGGGCCACCGCAGCATCGTCATCGCCTGCGAGGGGTCGGCGGTGGCGGGGGAGCTATGGTCCTTCCCGGCGCCACCGAAGGATCGGCCGATCGACAACCTGATTCAATGGGCCGGGCAAGAGGCGATCCACCGCCTCACCGCCGAGGTGGTGCGGTGCTGCGACGTCGATCTCATCCACATGCACGGGCTGGACTACGAGGCATGCCTTCCGCCGCCAGGGATCCCCGTGCTCGCCACCCTGCATTTGCCGCCCGAATGGTATCCGCCCGGCGCGCTGGCCCCCGACCGCGACGGGATCTGGGTCAACTGCGTGTCCGAGAGCCAGATGCGCCGCATGCCGCCGGGGCCGCGCCTGCTGCCGCCGATCCCGAACGGGGTGCCGGTGGCGCAGCTCGGCGCGGTGCATCCGCGCAAGTGCCGCTATGCGCTCACGCTGGCCCGAGTGTGCCCGGAGAAGGGCCTGCATTTCGCGCTCGACGCCGCCCGTGCGGCCGACATACCGATGCTGCTGGCCGGCGAGGTGTTCCCCTATGCGGTGCACCAGGCGTATTTTCACACCGAGGTCGTGCCCCGCCTGGACCGGCGCCGGCGCTATTTGGGTCCGGTCGGCTTCACCCAGAAGCGTCGTCTGCTGGCCGCCGCCCGCTGTCTGCTCGTGCCGAGCCTGGTTGCCGAAACCAGCTCATTGGTCGCTATGGAGGCCGCGAGTTGCGGCACGCCCGTTATCGCCTTCCGCAACGGCGCGTTGCCGGAGGTTGTGGAGGACGGCCGTACCGGCTTTCTGGTGGACGACGCTGACGGCATGGCCGACGCCATCCGCCGGGTGGACGCAATCGACCCGGCCGTTTGCCGCGAGACCGCGCGCCGCCGCTTCTCGACCGAACGCATGGCCGATGCGTATATCGCCCGCTACCGGGCGCTGATGCGGGTTCCCGCCTCCGCATGACGGAGGTCGGTAGTGGGTCAGTTTGGGCGAGACCCTCGAAGCCGTCGTTGCGAGCCGTCTTCGGCGCGGCAATCCAGGGCCACAAGGGCCAATACTGGGTGTGGCACCCTGGAGTGCCACGTCGCAAGGGCTCCTCGCAATGACAAGGCTTCGTTGCAGATCTTGGTCAGGTGCAAACTGACCCACTACCCGGAGGTCGCATTGCTGGACACCGACGCGACGGTGCTGGCGCTGGCGCCGGAATGGGAGGCGTTGTGGCGCCGGGTGCCGGGTGCGTCGCCGTTCGCCTCGCCGGCTTGGCTGCTGCCATGGTGGCGGCATTTCGGCACCGGCGCGCCGCGGATGGCGATACGGCGTGCGAACGGGCGGCTGTCGGGCGTGCTGCCGCTGTATCGGTTGGACGAGCCCGGCATACGCAAGCTGCTGCCGATCGGTGCGGGTACGACGGACCACCTGGACGCGCTGCTGGAGCCGGGGGTGGCGGTGGGACCTTTGCTGCAGGCGGCGCTGGACCACGCGCGGATGGACGGGGTGGACGTCTGCGACCTGATCGAGGTGCCGCCGGGGTCAACCCTGCTCGGCGTCGCGCCGACGGGGTGGCATATGCACTGGGCGGAGGGGCAGCCCTGCCCGGTGCTGACGCTGCCTGCGACCGTCGACGGACTGACCGAGGTCGTGCCGGCGAACACGCTGCGGAAGCTGCGTATGAACCGCAACCGTGCCGCCCGCGCTGGCGGTTTCACCATCGAGACCGCCGGGCCGGCGACGTTGCCAGCCCTGTTGTCAGAGCTCATTCGCTTGCACCAAGCGCGCTGGACCCTGCAAGGCGAGCCCGGCTCGCTTGCTGGCCCGGCGGTTCTTGGCTTCCACCACGAAGCTGCCCCCGCGCTGCTGCAGGTCGGGGCGCTCCGGCTGCAGGCCCTGCGAATTGCCGGCGAGGTTGCGGCGGTCTGCTATACGCTGCTGGCTGGCCCGGATCGTATTCTGTTCTATCTAAGCGGCTTTGACGCCGAGCACTCCTTCATCAGCCCCGGCACGCTGCTGCTCGCCGCCATGATTGAGCAGGCGATCATGGAGGGGCGGCGGGAGGCAAACTTCCTGCGTGGCGGAGAGGCCTACAAATACGCCTGGGGCGGCGTCGACCGCCTCAACATGTCTTGCCGTTTGATGCCCGTGTCAGATTAACGGTCCTGCCATACGACTGCATTCGGCCTTAGGCCGATGTTCCAGGCTCCGGCCAAATGAATGCGATGGAACCCACGACGTAGCCGAAGAACGCGGTTTGCAACACGAGCGCACCGGCGAAATACACGAGGCCCATTCCAAACAAGGCATAGCTGTTCGCTGCTACGTCGAGAGTCATAATTGTTAGGGCTGCAAAAAGCCCCAACCGCCTCCAGCCGAGAAGCAGAAGTCCGACGACCAAGGCGTCAAGCACGATGAGCGCTGTCCAGAATGCGTCCAGGGGCATAATGCCCGAGCGATAGGGACGCCAGCCTTGCATCCAGAGGTCGCGGCCATGCGATAGGACGCCGATCGCGAAGCAGACGACATAGACGGCCAAAGCCATCCGGACAGGCAGGGTTTCGCCGCGTTTCACGGTTCCAGTCTATTCGTCGCGTAGGGGGCAGCCAACATCCGTTGTCCATTACCAGCAGTGGCGATTGCGCCTCCGCGGGCTGGCACGGCCCGATTGCCGCAAAGCTCGGTTCGACCTAGCTTGCTCTGGTTAGCATTAGGGGAAGAAATGCTGGATAGCCGCGCGTCTTGGACGCGCCTAGGCCTGCTGCTGCTTGTGAGTTCGGTTGGCGGTGTCGGCATGTGGTCCGTGGTGGTCACGCTACCGGCCGTGCAGGCGGAGTTCGGCGTGGCACGGGCCGGCGCGGCACTGCCCTACACGCTCACGATGCTGGGCTTTGCCGCCGGCGGCGTCGTGATGGGGCGGGCGACCGACCGCTTCGGCATCGCGTGGGTCGCGGCCACCGCCGGGGTGATGCTTGCGTCCGGCTATGCGCTCGCCAGCCGGACGCACGATCTGCTCACATACGCGTTGGTGCATGGCGTGCTGATTGGGATGCTCGGCTCAGGGGCGCTGTTCGGGCCGATCATGGCCGACGCGTCGCTGTGGTTCCGCCGCCGGCGCGGCCTCGCCGTGGCGATCGCGGCGGCCGGCAACTACGTCGCGGGCGCAATTTGGCCGCCGATCGTGGCAGCGGCGACGCAGTCCTTCGGCTGGCGCTCGACCGAGCTCGGCATCGGCGTGGTCATGCTGCTCACGATCCCGGCGCTCGCGTGGCTGCTGCGCGCGCCATCGCCCGTGCAGCAAGGCGCCGTTGGCGCCAGTGCTGCGGCGGCCACGTCGCAAGCGCGGCTCGGGCTGGCCCCGGGGGCGCTGCTTACGATGCTCGTGGTCGCGGGCCTCGGCTGCTGCGTCGCGATGTCGATGCCGCAGGTGCATATCGTCGCCTACTGCGGAGACCTTGGCTACGGCCCGGCGCGTGGCGCGGAGATGCTGTCGCTCATGCTCGGGCTCGGCATCATCAGCCGTGTCGGGTCCGGCTGGGTTGCCGACCGCATCGGCGGCCTGCCGACCCTGCTCGCCGGCTCCGTGCTGCAGTTCGCGTCGCTGTCGCTGTTCCTGTTCTTCGACTCGCTCACGTCGCTCTACGTGATCTCCGGGCTGTTCGGATTGTTCCAGGGCGGCATCGTGCCGAGCTATGCGATCATCGTGCGCGAGTATTTCCCGGCACATGGCGCGGGCACGAAAGTGGGGCTTGTGCTGGCGGCGACGGTCGTCGGCATGGCGCTCGGCGGCTGGATGACCGGAGCGATCTTTGATCAAACCGGATCGTATCGCCTCGCCTTCGCCAACGGCATTGGGTGGAACCTGATGAACGGCGCGATTGCCGCGGCGCTATTGTGGCGCGCGCGTCACCGGCGTGGCAGCGGCAAGGATGCTGCGCGGGCAGCGATGGCTTAGGCTTCGAGAGCGGACAGTATCTTCTCGGCCAGGAACAGTCTCATTCGAGGCAATCGCCGACCCGCTCGTAGGCCGCAGGTGCGATTGCCACGAAGGGATCAGGAATTTGGCGTTACAGGGTCTTGCTTGATCCGGTTCGCCGCGGCGCGAAACCGGGCGTATTCGCGCACGCGCCTGCGATCCTTCCGCCAGGCCGAGGTGCCTTTGTAGCGCGCGAATGGGGGAACTTTCTGGCGGGGAGCGCCGAAGTGGCGCGCTGGTTCGGGTAGGCTGGGGGTGGAGGTGTCGCTCATGGCAAATCATCCGTGTTGGTGCGACGCTCTCTGACCACTGCATGGGTTTGTGCGCAAGAGATTGCTGCTGCCACGAGAGTATCTTCAGACAATGTCCGCTCTGAAGTGCTGCTCGTCCAAGGCGGACGCTCCGGTTTCGGCCACTACAGGATCAACTGCGCCGCAGGTCTGGGGCCATCATGGTGCTGTGATCTTGATGCCGCTTAGGCGCGTTTCGAAACGCGCGAACCGCTTATCGAAGGTAAGGAAACCCTCGCACTCGGCCGCAGCCGCAAGATGGAGCGCGTCAGCGAAGTCCATGCCCGCCTCGGCCCAGTCCATCGCCTTGGCGACCAGCCCGGCATCCTCGACCGAGACGCCCAGCGAAGGCACAAAGCGCTGCGATGATCCGCTCCGACGGCAGGTCGTAGACGCTGCGCAACACCCACTCACCTCCTGCAGGACGGTCCTCGGCACGAAGACCGGCTTCTGGCCGATCACGGCGCGGACCTTGTCCGCCTGCTGCGGGTTATCGCCAGTCAGGCAGCGGACAATGATATCAGTATCGACCCCGTGCATGCCGACGCTTGGCCTCCATCGCGATCCCCGCCTCCATCTCGTCGATCGACTTCGGCCTGCCCTTGTAGGGGAGGCAGCCAAACACGTCCTCCGGCCGGGTTTGCGCGAAGGCGGTCGTCAGCGGCTTCAGGAGAACGCCGTCAGCCGTGTGCTCCGCGGTCAGACGGGTCCCCAGCGTCCCACTGCAGTTGCTCGCGGATCGCCTTGGGCAGGATCACCTGCCCCTTGGTCGATAGGGTGGTGACAAGGCCGGTCGCAGCCATGTCCGTTCCTATGTAAGACGACGGTCAGATGCGGCACTGGCTGTGGGAATGCAAGCCGACCCGGGCTTGCCGACATTGCCCAGTCACGTTCTGTAACGATCAACTGCCCTCGGGCGACCAAATCCGCACACGATCAACGTTGATCCAGCAGAAAGCCGGTCATCCTGTCCAGTTCGAGATCAGCAAGACGGTGCGCGACAGCCTGCGTATTTGGCTGCACCAGCATGGAGGCAGCTTGGATAACTACGATTGGGTCAACGCCATAGGGCTGCAGCCGAGGGAACATGGCACCCACTCGCTTCGTCGAACAAAAGCTTCGCTTATATACAAGCGGACCGACAAGCGCGCGCAGTGCAGATCCTGCTGGGCCACGTAAAGATCGAGAGCACTGTCTGCTACCTTGGCGTGGATATCGAGGACGGCCTTGGCAATTTCCGATGGACGAGGCTGCGGATCCGATATCCTAGGCGGGTAGGTTCACCCCATCCACTCGAGTGCCGCCATCGAAAAAAACTCGCAGGATGCTGCGGGAGGCCGGCGTGACCTCAAGACGGTGCATAAGGTCGAGCGGCGCGCCCAGGCTGTGCGACAGCAAGGCCTTCAGAATGTCTTGATGGCTGACTAGCACCACCTCGCCGTCCGGATACACCCGGCGCAGGCGCGCAAGAGTGCGAAGCGCGCGAGCCAGCGCCTCCAGCATCGTCTCCCCGCCGGGTGGCGATGCGGTGCCGCGGAACTCGTTCCAGGCTTGCCATTCCGCCAAACCCTGCAAAGCCTCGAACGTCATGCCGGTCCAGCCGCCAAAGTCGATCTCGTCCAGCCCTGCATCCGTCATCAAATCAAGCCCAAGCGCCGCCGCGATCGGCGTGGCGGTCTCCTGCGCACGCTCCAGCGGGCTCGAAAACACCGCCACGATCGGGCAACCCGAAAAATCTTGCGCCAGCAAATGCGCCTGCCCTCGCCCGCGCTCGTTCAGCGACACCCCCGGCATCCGTCCCGTCAGCACCCGGCCCAACAGGCCATGCTCGGCGTGGCGGACCAAATGAAAGACGGTCATGCAGCCTAGGCGTCGCCGTGCTTGGCAAATGCCTCGTCCAATCGGCTGTCCCACAGCCGTACGCCGCCAGTGATCCCCGCGTCATTCGACACGACCCGCACGTCGGTCGGCAGCTCGAGCTCGAGCTTCTGCGCATCGCCGCCGCCGATATACAGCATGTCGAAGTTCACCACGACCCGGAGCTGCGCCAGCACCCGCTGCACCCGGCGGAGCCAGCGCTTGCGGCCCACCTTCTTCAACGCCGCGACACCGACATACTGGTCGTAGGTCAGGTCCTTGCGCACGACATGCTGGCTCATCTCCAACTGCGGGGCGAGCCGGCCGTCCTGATACAGCGCAAAGCCGAAGCCGGTGCCGAGCGTGATCACGCATTCCAGCCCATGCCCGGAGATCACGCCAAGGCCCTGCACCGTCGCGTCGTTCAGCATGCGCACCGGCTTGCCAAGGCGCGACTGCAGCGCGCCGGTCAGGTCGTATCCGCCCCATGTCTGGGTGCCCAGGTTCGGTGCCGTCCGCACCGTGCCGCCCCTGACCAGGCCAGGGAATCCCACCGAGATGCGGTCGAACGACCCGAGCCGCCCGGCCAGCTCGACCAGCGCCGGCACCACCCGGTCCGGCGGGGACGGATGCATCGTGGCAATCTTGACCCGCTCGCCGACCACGCCGCCGTCGCGATCCAGCAGGCCCGCCTTGAGGTTCGTGCCGCCGATGTCGATCGCGAGGGTGATCGGTACCAACGCCGCCGCGTGCTCGGTCTTAGGCTCGGTTTCCGTTTCGGCGTCGTTCATGGCAGCTCCAGGATCCGAGGGCCGGCTTGGGTGCCGGCGATGACGCGGGTGCCCATGCCGATGAACAGTCCGGTCTCCACCACGCCCACGATGGCCTTTAGGCGGGTGTGCAGCGCGGCCGGGTCGGGGATGGCGGCGAAGGCGCAGTCGGCGATCAGGTTGCCGCCGTCGGTGCGGAACGGTGCACCCTCGGCCTGACGGACCGCAACGTCGGCGCCGGCGTCCTGGATACGCCCAACCGTCACTTGCCAGCCGAACGTCACGATCTCGACGGGCAGGCGCACCCCACCGAGCGCCGGGACCAGCTTGCTTTCGTCAACCACCACCGTCATGCGCCGGCTCGCGGCGGCCACGATCTTCTCCCGCAGCAATGCGCCGCCCAGGCCCTTGATCAGGTCGAGCGTGCCCGTGTGCACCTCGTCCGCGCCATCGATCGTGAGGTCGATCTTCGTATGATCCGCAAAACTCGCCAGCGGGATGCCCAGGCTGCGGGCCTGCTCCGCCGTGCGTTCCGACGTCGGGATGCCGACGATGCGCAGCCCGCCCTGCACGCGCGCACCCAGGATCGCCACCGCGAGCGCCGCCGTGGACCCGGTGCCCAGCCCAAGCACCATCCCATCGGCCACCTCAGCCACCGCAGCCTCGGCCGCCTGCTGCTTCAGCGCGGTCTGGTCCAACAATGCTGCCATCACCCAAGCCCCGGCAATTGCGCGACAATGCTCTGTACGATCCCGGACGGGCGTGGCGCTACCGAGACGACGACCGGGTTCTCGTCCGGCCCCGGCTCCTCCAGCGCCGCGAACTGGCTGTCGACCAGGGTCGCCGGCATATAGTGGTTCAGCCGCGCCGCCTGCCGGCCAGCGATTAGCCGCTTGTCGCCCTGCAGGTAAACCAGCCGCACGTCTGGCCGGCCGCGCAGCAGGATGTCGCGGTAGGCGCGCCTGAGGGCGGAGCACGCCACAATCCCGTGCCGTCCGGTGGACCGCGTGGCGTCGATCCAAGCCGCGATGGCGCGCAGCCACGGCCAGCGGTCCTCGTCCGTCAGCGGAGTTCCGCCGTGCATCTTGGCGACGTTCTCCGGCGGATGGAAATCGTCGCCGTCCTCGAACTCCCAGCCCAACCGGCCCGCGAGCAGGGCCGCGATAGTGGTCTTGCCCGAGCCGGACACGCCCATGACGACCAGGACAGCAGGAGACTCTACGGTCATGGCGACGACGATAGCCGCGGATGTATCAAGCTTCTAGACCCAATGACATTCGCCATCATTGGGCGGGCGGCCCTGCGGCATCTTGTGTAAAGGCTTGGTCGTCAGCATCCGGGCCTGAGGGCCGTGCCCATGAGCCTTGAGCGCATTGGCCTCGACACGCCCAAGGCTGCCCAGGGTGATCGCATTTGCCGTCCCGTCGTTGCGGGCCGCGCTTGCGACGCGGCAATCCAGAGTCACACGCGCAAACGTTGGTCCATGCGACCCTGGATCGCCGCGCCGAGGCCGGCTCGTAATGATAATAGCTACATATCATCCTGGACCGCCCTGCGCCGGCTCTGGCATCGTCGCATGATGTTCAATCTTGCACTCCTGCCGGCCTTTATGATGGCGACTGTCGTCCTGCTGCTGATCCCAGGGCCGAATGTCGCGCTCATCGTGGCCAACTCGGTCGCATATGGACCGCGCTATGGACTGCTCACCGTGGCGGGCACCAGCACGGCGGTCGTGTTGCAGCTGGCGCTGACCGGGCTCGGCATGACCGAGGTGTTGGGAGCGTTGGGCCATGGGTTTCAGTGGCTGCGCTGGATCGGCGCTGCCTACCTGGTCTGGATCGGCGTACAGCAATGGCGCGCCGCTCCCACCGACCTCACCCGCACTGCGCCGCAGCCGCGGTCCGCGCGGGCGATCTATGGCCGGGCCGTGCTAGTGTCGCTGACCAACCCGAAGACTCTGCTGTTCTACGGCGCATTCTTCCCCCAGTTCATCGTTCCCAGTCATGGGGTGGCAGCACAGGTCCTGACGCTTTCGGCCGTGTTCCTGATTTTGGCCATAATGATCGACAGTCTTTGGGCCTTTGCCGCCGGACGTGCCCGGAGCGTGCTGGCAGTGCACGGCCGCCTGCGCAACCGGCTGTCTGGCGGCATGCTCGTCGGCGCCGGCGTGGGCTTGGCGCTCGCCCGGCCCAAATAGGGCCTCAGGCCGCCCGCATTGCCCGCTGCCCAGTCGCGCCCAGTCGCACGACGATCGGGCGGTGATCCGAGGCTTGGCGGGACAGCGCCTCGGCTCCGGTGCAAATCAGCCCGCGCACCAGGCAGCGGTCGATCCGGAGCGGAAACATGTCGCCCACCACATGCGTCGGCTCACGCGGGCCCACGTCGCGGAAACCCGGCAGCAGCGCCGGGCCAACTAGGTTGAAGTCGCCCAGCACCGCCGCGCGTGGCGGCAGGCTGTGCGCGATGGTGCGCAACTGCCGGCGGTTCAGCAATTGCCCATGCGATAGGTGGACGTTGGCGACCGAGAAGGTGCCGAGGTCGATCACTTGGCATACCCGCTCGAACATCGCTCCGGCCGGCAGGGCGATAACGATCGGCGCCGGCAGCGGCACCGGGCTCCACATTGCCAGTCCATGGATGCGGCCCGGCAGCAGCACTCGCCAGTAGCAGCCGCCGATGCGCGCCGGCAGCTCGTCGATCCGTTGCGTGGCTTCCTGCATAAGCAGCAGATGCGGCTGCTCCCGCCGGGCCAGGCGTACGACGTCGTCGAGCGTGGCCCCAGTCAGCCGCAGCAGGTTCCAGCTCACGATCTTGGCGAGTGTGCCGCGCGCGGGCTGCGTCGCGAAGGTGCGGCGGGCGTATCGAAACAACATCGCTCAGGCTCCCATCAGGCCTCAGGGTCTGCCACGGACGGTAAGTTCCCTGCGCTGTCGTTGCGTCGGCCTATCATGAGACCGCCCAGGCCGATCGCGACTGGCCTGGGCGTCCCCGTCATGGAGCTTGAGCTATGACGCTATGGCTGTCGGTTCCGGCCTACCTGCGCGGTGTGGTGTTCAGGTTGCCCTGGGGTAATGGGTCCGGGTAACCCATGCTTCCCGTATCGGTCGGGCGTCGCGCACGCCTCGCAACGGCGCTGCCCATGTTGCCGCGTGGAACAGTGGCGCTGCCGATGTTGCCTTGTGGAACAGGAGCTGGGTAGGCCATGTTGCCGGTATCCGGCGCCTGGCGCGGCGTGATGGTTCTGCCGACGTTGCCCTGCGGAAGCGGGCTTGGGAAAGCCATGCTGCCAGTGTCCGTCGGCCGGTTCGCCTGGGCCATTGCTGGGCCGGCAAACGCCACTCCGAGGATCGCTGCACAAGCCAGAGCTGAAACCTTCATCGAGGTATCCTTTCGTATAGGCGCGCATGGGCAATGCCAGGCGCACGTTGCATGCAGCTAATGCTTAGAGCATAGCCGCAGGAGGGGGTACTATCAAAACGAGTCCCGTGAACGCTGTGCTCACGTGCCGGAACAGTCTGGCCTGCAAGACATCGCATGGTCCGGCTGCTCGTGACCATAGGCTGCAACTACGCCCAAAAACGACAATCTCGTAATGCCTGACGCCCACGTGCGGGCTCACTCGGGCTCAGGCTGCTGCCGCCGCTTATGCGCCGCGAGTGCCGCGAGCCGTTCGTTGCGCCAGCGGGTACGTTCCGCCAGGCGTATGGGCGAGGGTTCATGCGGCCACGCGGCAATGACCCGGTCCGCATTGGCGCCCTCATACACAGCTGGCCCGGCAGGATCGGACGCCAAGCGCTTGTAGAACCCGGTGTAGCGCGCGCAGTAGTCCGCGATGCCGCCCGGCGCGTTCAGCTCGATCGTGCCGAATGGCCCCAGGAACGACCAGCGCAGGCCGAGGCCGCTCCGAACCGTCTCGTCCAGATCCCCTGGCGACATGACCCCCTCTCCCACCAGCCGGAACGCCTCGGCGAGCAGGGCGCCCTGAAGACGGATGAGCACGAAGCCCTCAACCTCGCGGTTCACCGTGACGGCGACCTGGCCGATCGCGAGATAGATTGCCCTTGCCCGGTCGATGACCTCGGGCAATGTCCAGGGCGCGCCGCACAGTTCGACCAGCGGCACCAGATGCGGCGGGTTCACCGGATGGCCCACCAGGCACCGGGCACGGCCGGTCAGGCCTTCGGTGAAGCGGGACGCGACGATGGCTGAGGTCGAGGATGCCAGGATGGCCTCGGGAGGCGCCAGCCGGTCCAGCTCGGCGAACAGAGCCTGCTTGGCCTCGGCCGTCTCCGGCCCATTCTCCTGCACGAAATCCGCCGTGGCCACCGCATCCGAAAGGTCCGTGGCGGCATAGACCCGCGCTGCCGAGCCGTCGGGATCGTCCACCAGCCCATGCGCGTGCAACGCGAGCAGCTCGTCCCGGATAAGGCCGGGCGCAGCTGCCAACGTCGGGCCATGCGTGTCGGTCAGGCGGACCCTCCATCCGGCCCGGGCAAATACCACCGCCCACGCGCGGCCGATCAGCCCGGCGCCGACGACCGCGACGGTATTGTCCGCCATCGCTCTCCTCCGCCGCTCCCCGCCTGCACTCAGCGCGCGCCGAGCAGCTCGACGTCGAACATCAGCGTCGCGTTGGGCGGGATCACGCCGCCAGCCCCGCGGGCGCCATAGCCTTGCTCAGGCGGAATGATCAGCGTGCGCTTGCCGCCCACGTGCATGGTGGCGACGCCGATGTCCCAGCCGGAGATCACCTGCTGCCCGTTCAGCACGAAGCTGAACGGCGACCCGCGGTCACGCGAGCTGTCGAATTTCTTACCCCGCTGGCCGTTGTCGTCGAGCCATCCGGTGTAATGGACGGAAACCGTTTGGCCGCTTTTGGGCTCCGGCCCGGTGCCGACGATCTCGTCACGATATTTCACCCCTGACGGCAGCGTGACGAAGCTATCGGCGGCGGAGGCGGTCTGGGTCATCAGCAAGGCTCCAAAAATCAAGGTGATGATGCGGCGTATCATGGCTAACCCTTCGGATACGAGTGCAGCGGCGTTGCACGCCGTCACGGTCAAAGCACCTGGAGTGCGTCCGGGTTCCGGTCCTTGCCGGGATTTGCCGCGCCCCGTAGGAAAACGGAGTGGCAGGAGAGGCGGCATGATCGATTTGCGGTCGCTCGAAGTGTTCTTCTGGGTGGTGAAGCTGGGCGGCTTCGGTCGCGCTGCGGATCGGCTGCACATGACCCAGCCGGCGGTTTCCAACCGCATCAGCCAGATCGAGGCCCGCTTCAATGTCCGCTTGCTGGAACGAAGCAGCCATCGTGCGCCGGCGCCGACGCCGAAAGGCTGGGAACTCTACGCCTACGCCGAGCGCATGCTCTCGCTAAGCTCGGAGATGGTCTGCCGCCTTGCGGAAGCGGCCGACCTGTCGGGCACCGTGCGTCTCGGCACGGCAGAGACGCTGGTGCACACGTTGCTCGGCACCCTGCTTCGCCGACTGCACCAGCTACACCCGCGGATTACACCCGAGATTACGGTGGACATCTCGCCCAACCTGCAGTCGGCATTGCTCACAGGCGAACTGGACGTGACGCTGCTGCTCGGGCCGATCAACGAGCCGCGGGTGCGCAACGTGGCGCTGGACGACTACGAGTTGGCCTGGGTAGCAAGTCCCGGGCTGGCGCTGGGCGCTGGGCGGCTCGGCCTGCCGGAACTGGCGCGCTGGCCCATTCTATCCTATGCGCGGGGCACCCTGCCGCATGCGCAGCTCGTGGAGCTGTTCAGCCGGCCAGACTTGCCGCCAGTGCGCATCTTCGCCAGCAGTAGCCTCGCGTCAATCGTCCGGATGGCCGTGGACGGCATCGGGATCGGTATCTTGCCGCGTGCCGTGGCGGACCGAGACTTGGCGGAGGGACGGCTGCGGATGTTGGAAGTCGAGCCCACGCTGCCGCCATTGCGCTTCACGGCCAGCTATCTTGGCACACCGGGGCGTGGCCTAGCCGAAACCGTCGCGAAACTGGCCGGGCACGTCGCTGAGACGACATAAGCAATGCTTATTGCCGCCCATCAGGAAATGCGATTACTCGGCTCCTCCAATTTCGCGTAGCTGTCATGTGGTTGGATGGTGACAGACCCGCGAAGGAACGAGATCAAGCATGGAGTTGATGAAAGCGGACACGGCCCGCGCCTCAATGGGCGCATGGACTGCGCGGCAAGCGATCAGGGCCGGTAAGATCACCGGCAACACTGCAGGATTGGCTCCTGGCTGTGTGCAGGGCAACATCGTCATCCTGCCGACTTCGCAAGCCGAGGCGTTTGCCAAGTTCTGCCGCTTGAACCAGCGGTCCTGCCCTTTGCTGGCGACATCGCTGCCCGGCGACCCCACCTTGCCGACGCTGGGCGCCGACATCGACATGCGCCACGACCTGCCGGGCTATCGCGTGTTCCGCTATGGCGAGCCGACCGAGGAACTGACCGACGTCGCCGCGATCTGGCGCGCCGACCTCGTGACCTGCGTGATCGGCTGCTCCTTCACCTTCGAGGCGGCGCTGATCGCGGCCGGCATCCCGTTGCGCCATATCGCGCAGAGGCGGAATGTGGCGATGTACCGCACCGACCGGGCCACCGTTCCGGCCGGCCCATTCGGCGGGCCGCTGGTCGTGTCCATGCGGCCATTGAAACCGGCCGACGCCGACCGCGCGGCTGAGATCACCGCCCGCTTCCCCGACATGCACGGCGCGCCCATCCACCGCGGCGACCCGGCGGCACTGGGCATCGCCGACCTTGGACGGCCGGACTACGGCGAGGCCGTCGCGGTCGAGCCCGGCGAAATTCCGGTCTTCTGGGCCTGCGGCGTCACCAGCCAAGTGGCGGCACAGGCGGCACGGCTGCCGTTTTACATCGCCCACGAGCCAGGCAAGATGCTGATAACCGACCGGCGGCACCCCGCCGCACTCTGACGATTAGACAATGCTCGCGGCAACTTCGCCGCGGCGAGGGAGAGGGTTTGCCCATGCTCGACTGGTACCACGGCCTGGACCGCGACGGACGCCGCACCTTCTGGGCCTGTTTCGGCGGCTATGCGCTGGATGCGATGGACGTGCAGATCTACTCGTTCGTCGTCCCGGTGCTGATCGGCCTCTGGGGCATGTCGAACACGCAGGCCGGGCTGCTGGCGACGGTGACGCTGGTGCTGTCGGCGCTTGGCGGCTGGATGGCCGGGCTGCTGGCGGACCGGATCGGCCGGGTGCGGACCCTGCAGATCACCGTCGCCTGGTTCGCGCTGTTCACCTTCCTGTCCGGGTTCACCAGCAGCTTCGAGCAGCTATTAGTCACTCGCGGCCTCCAGGGGCTGGGCTTCGGCGGCGAGTGGGCGGCAGGCTCGGTGCTGATGGGCGAGGTGATCGCGGCGCGCCACCGCGGCAAGGCGGTCGGCGTCGTGCAAAGCTCCTGGTCGGTCGGCTGGGGCCTGGCGGCGATCCTGGCAACCCTGTCGTTCTCGGTGCTGCCGCAAACCTATGCGTGGCGCGTGCTGTTCTTCATTGGCCTGCTGCCGGCCCTCGCCGTGTTCGTCATACGCCGCGTGGTGCCGGAGCCCGAGGTGTTCGTGCAAGCGACGGCCCGGCCGTCGATGTGGGCAATCTTCTCGCCCCCGTTCCTGACGGTGACGCTGCGCGGCTGCCTGCTCGCCTTGGGCGCGCAGGGCGGCTACTACGCCATCACCACGTGGCTGCCGACCTTCCTGCGCACGGAGCGGCATTTGTCGGTGCTCGGGTCCGGCAGCTATCTCGGCGTCATCATCGCCGGGTCCTTCTGCGGCTACATCACCAGCGCCTACTTGAACGACTTCCTGGGGCGGCGCAGGACCTTCCTGCTGTTCGCGGTCGGGTCGTTGGTGATCGTGCTGGGATACACCCAGTTGGCGATCTCGAACGAGCTGATGCTGGTGCTGGGCTTCCCGCTCGGCTTTTTCGCGTCCGGCATCTTCAGTGGCATGGGCGCGCTGTTTACCGAGCTGTTTCCCACCGAGCTGCGCGGTTCCGGCCAGGGCTTCTGCTACAACTCCGGGCGCGGCTTCGCCGCGTTGTTCCCGACCCTGGTCGGGGCGGCGTCGGCAACTATGCCGCTCGGCCAGGCGATCGGGCTGTTCGCCGGCGGCGCCTACGGCTTGGTGATCCTGGCGGCGCTGATGTTGCCGGAGACGCGCGGGCGCGAGCTGGAGAGCCTCGCTTCATTGCCAGCCACTCGAGTACCGGGGACGGCTCAGTGAGCGTGTCCGTTCCATCGCGCAGCGGCTGGCAATTCTGGATCGACCGCGGCGGCACCTTCACCGATATCGTGGCCCGTGCGCCGGATGGGCGCCTCAGCACGCACAAGCTGCTGAGCGAGAACCCCGGCCGTTACCGGGACGCCGCCATCGCCGGGATCAAGGCGGTGCTGGGCGTGGCGTCCGGCCAGCCGGTCCCTGCGGGGCTCGTGGACCAGGTGAAAATGGGCACGACGGTCGCCACCAATGCGCTGCTGGAGCGCAAGGGCGAGCGTACCCTGCTGGTCGTGAACCAGGGCTTCGCCGATCTGCTGCGTATCGGCAACCAGGCCCGCCCGCGGCTGTTCGACCTGCATGTCACGCTGCCCACGCTGCTATACGAGCGCGTCGCCGAGGTGCCCGGCCGTGTCGGCATCGACGGCAACGAGGTCGAAGCGCTCGATGAGGCTGCTGCCCGCGCCGCCTTCGCCGATGCTGCAGCCGATGGCATCCAGGCCTGCGCCATCGCGCTGATCCACGCCTGGAAATATCCGGACATGGAGCGCCGGTTGGCGGAGCTGGCGCGCGACGCCGGCTTTACCCAGGTGTCCGCCAGCCACGAGGTGAGCCCGTTGCTGCGCCTGGTGCCGCGTGGGGACACGACGGTGGTGGACGCCTATCTCTCGCCGATCCTGCGCCGCTACGTCGAGCAGGTCGCGGCCGAGCTGCGCGGGGTCAAGCTGTATTTCATGCAGAGCAACGGTGGGCTGGCGCAGGCCGACCGGTTCCAGGGCAAGGACGCCATCCTGTCCGGGCCCGCCGGCGGCATCGTCGGCGCTGCCCGCACGGCTGGGATGGCCGGCATCGACCGCATCATCGGCTTCGACATGGGCGGCACCAGTACCGACGTGGCGCTGTATGACGGCGCGTTCGAGCGGGCCTACGAGACTGAGGTCGCCGGGGTGCGGATGCGGGCGCCGATGATGGCGATCAACACCGTCGCGGCGGGAGGCGGCTCCATCCTCCATTTCGACGGCGCGCGCATCCGCGTGGGTCCGGACAGCGCCGGGGCCAACCCGGGGCCGGCGTGCTACCGCCGCGGCGGGCCGCTGACGGTGACGGACGCCAACGCGTGCGTGGGCAAGATCCAGCCGGCGCATTTCCCGCCGATCTTTGGACCCGACGGCGACGAGCGCCTGGATACCGGGGTGGTCCACGCGGGGTTCGCCAAGCTCGCGGACGAGATCGCCGCCGCGACCGGCGTGCGGCAAGACCCGCGCGCGGTCGCCGAGGGCTTCCTCCGCGTGGCCGTCGCGAACATGGCGAACGCGATCAAGCAGGTCAGCGTGCAGAAGGGCCACGACGCCACCCGGTTCGCCCTGCAGTGCTTCGGCGGCGCCGGGGGCCAGCACGCCTGCCTGGTCGCCGACGAGTTGGGCATGGAGACCGTTTTCATCCATCCCTACGCCGGCGTGCTGTCCGCCTACGGCATGGGCCTGGCCGACCAGACCGTGCTGCGCGAACAGGCGGCGGAGCAGTCGTTCACGCCCGAGACGCTGCCAGGTTTGGGGACGCTGGCCGATCAGCTTGCGGATGCCGCCCGCGCTGCATTGCTGGACCAAGGTGCCGACCCCGGCCGCGTGAGCGTCAAGCGCACGGTCCACCTGCGCTATGCCGGCACCGAGGCCGCGCTGCCTGTGCCGCTGATTGACGTCGCCGGCACCCTGGCCGCGTTCACCGCCGCCCATCGCGCCCGCTTCGGCTTCGCGACCCCGGACCGTCCCGTCATCGCCGAGGCTGTCGCGGTCGAGGCGACCGCCGCAGGCGAAGCCGTGGACGAACCCGCTCTTTCCACCCGCGAGGGCAGAGGTCCCGATCCCATCGACCACGTGCAGATCTGGACCGGCGGCGGCGAGCATCGCACCCCCGTGTTCGACCGCACAACTCTCCGCGCCAACGACCGGCTGCCCGGCCCGGCGTTGGTGCGCGAGGCCAATGCGACTACGGTGATCGAACCCGGCTGGACCGCCGAGGTCACTGCGCAGGATCACATGCTGCTGCGCCGCACGTCGCCGCTGCCGAGTCGGGTCGTGGCCGACAGCGGCCGGCCGGACCCAGTGCTGCTGGAGCTGTTCAACAACCTGTTCATGAACGTCGCCGAGCAGACCGGCGCGGTGCTGCAGAACACGTCCCTGAGTGTGAACATCAAGGAGCGGCTGGACTTCAGCTGCGCGATCTTCGACGGCGAGGGCAACCTGGTCGCCAACGCGCCGCATGTGCCGGTGCACCTGGGCGCCATGGGGGAGAGCGTGAAGACCGTGCTGCGCAGCCGTGGCCCGAAATTGCGGCCCGGCGACGTCGTGGCGCTGAACAACCCGTTCAACGGCGGCACGCATCTGCCTGACATCACGGTCATCACCCCGGTGTTCGACGAGGCTGGCACCAGCATCCGCTTCTTTGTCGGCAGCCGCGGCCACCACGCCGACATCGGCGGCCTGACGCCCGGCAGCACGCCGCCCAACTCCCGCACGCTGGAGGATGAGGGCGTCGTCATCGACGATTTCCTGCTGGTCGACGCCGGCGCGTTCCGGGAAGCCGAGTTCCGCGCCCTGCTGTCCGGCGCGCGCTATCCGGCCCGCAGCCCCGACGTCAACGTGGCGGACATCAAGGCGCAGGTCGCCGCCAACGAGCGCGGCGTGCAGGAGTTGGGCCGCGTGGTGCGCCAATACGGCTGGGATACCGTGCAGGCCTACATGCGCCATGTGATGGACAACGCTGAGGAAAGCGTGCGCCGGGCGATCGTCCGCATCGCGCCCTCGATTGGGGACGGCGTGTTCGACTACGGGATGGACGACGGCACGAGGCTGCGCGTGGTGGTCACGCTCGACCCAGACGCGCGCACGGCGACGGTGGATTTCACCGGAACCGGTCCGCAGAGCGCCGGCAACTTCAACGCGCCGCCGGCCGTCACCCGCGCCGTGGTGCTGTATGTGTTCCGCTGCCTGGTTGGCGAGGACATTCCCCTCAACGACGGCTGCCTGAAGCCGATCCGCATCGTGCTGCCGCCGGGCACGTTCTTGTCGCCGGAGCCCGGCGCGGCGGTGGTGGCAGGGAACACCGAGGTGAGCCAGGCGACCTGCAACGCCCTGTTCGGGGCGCTCGGCACCCTCGCCTGCAGCCAGGCCACCATGAACAACGTGCTGTTCGGCGACGCGACCCGGCAGTACTACGAGACCATCTGCGGCGGCATGGGCGCCGGCGCGGACCGGCCCGGCGCGTCCGCCATACAGACCCACATGACCAACACCCGCATGACCGATCCCGAGGTGCTGGAGCTGCGCTATCCCGTGCGCCTCCAAACGTTCGCCATCCGCCGCGGCTCCGGCGGTGCAGGGGCGCAGCGGGGCGGCGACGGCAGCGTGCGCCGTATCCGGTTCTTGGAGCCCATGACGGCCGTCGTCGTCGCGAGCCGCCGCACCGTGGCGCCGTTCGGCCTGCAGGGCGGCGAACCCGGCGCCGCGGGCCGGCAATGGGTGGAGCGTGTCGACGGCTCATGGCACGAGATGACCGGCACGGACCAAGCCGAACTGCAACCCGGCGACGCCTTCGTTATCGAGACGCCCGGCGGCGGTGGCTACGGGGGGCCGGCGTGACAGCCGGGCTTTGAGCCGAGCCGTCCATCGGCAGATCAGGCAACAATCTTCTGCTCGCCTCGCATGTTCTTCTTGCCGCGAGACGAGTTCGGCATGGACCCGCGTGCCAGCCTGGCCATCCGGGTTAGGTGACCCGGAAGCAGGAACCGGTCGATCGCGACCGCATAGACGATTGCTCCGGCGCCGATCTCTGCCGCTATCGGCCAGGGTCCGGAAGGCAGTACGGCCTTGGCGAGCATGACGGCCGCGACCAGCGCGCCGCCACAGAACGCGATCCGGGCGTTCTTCATCAGGAGCGCCCCGACATCCAGGCCGGCCAAGCGGTGCAGCATGGCCAGGGCGATCGGAACCATCATGAGGGAGAGCGCGGACCACGCCCAACCGACCGCGACGATGCTGAAATGCGAGGCCAAGGGGAACATGATGCAGTACAGCCCCAGCTGGCAGAATGCGATGCGCGCAAAAGCATCGGGGCGGCCGAGCGCTGAAAGCGCCTGCCCGGCAAAACTCCAGAGCGGCATCGTCAGCGACGCGAAGCACATTGCCTGCACGACCGGTATGGCGCCTGTCCAATGCGCGCCGAACACCGCCGGGAGCAGCTCCGGCGCCATGATCCCAAGCCCGGCGACGGCCGGCAGCCAGACCGTGCTAGTCATCAGCACCATGTCCGCATAGGCCAGGCCGAATCTCTTGCGATCGTTCGCGATCCGGCTGAGCGCCGGCATCATCACGACCTGCACCGGCGTCATGGTCAGGATGATGAGGGAGCGTATCACCTTAAGGGCGAGCGAGAAGTATCCGACCGCGGCGATGTCGAGTCCCAACCCGATCAGGATGCTGCCGAAATCGTCGATGCAGGAGGTGATGATGCTGGCCGCCATGAAATGCTTGCTGAAGTGCAGCAGGTCCTGAAAGGCCGGCCTGGAAAACAGGAGACGGGGCCGCCAGTCGCTCGACTTCCACATGACTAGCAGCCTGTCGGAGTGAGGTTGCGAGCTATTTCGCGTGCCTGGGCTAGGCATGCGTTGCTGGGTGGCGCTGGGACGGTTTCTCGCGCTCGAACTTGCTGACCGAGGAGTATGGTGGCCAAAATG
>JAABVA010000456.1_pt1 | contig 52530 bp, 29 predicted proteins | sample 5560331 | NCBI WGS metagenome assembly JAABVA01 (sample SAMN12812661, study PRJNA571458) | rock metagenome | isolation source: Antarctica rocks | place: Antarctica: Victoria Land, Mt New Zealand sud | collected 2016-01-07
GCGGGGCGCCCGCGAGGCAGAACTAAGGTTTTCCATTTTGGTTTTTCCTTTGCAAAGGCGATTCGCCCTCATAGACCTAGATAGGGACTGAATAGGGAGTTAATAGAACAAATAATAATAATATATATTCTAAACTCTTATCATGATGAATCTAGACATTTAGACTAAGTATGTAGATTATCTATAGGTCACACAGGTCTGAGTTGAGTCTAAGTGTTGAATCAGATACAGTGAACTTTTTTTGACTTAAGTTAAGTGCAGGTTAACTCAATCTGATCTGTGTGAGTTGTAGATTATTTGTGAGCTGAGTAATGTAATATATATAATATATATATACTTAATAAGTGTATCTATGCACTTAGTAAGTGCATATATTTCAGCCTACAAGCTTAGTAAGTGCACATATATAGAGTTCTAATGTGTGTTTCTAATGCGAAATATTGTGATTTCGTAATTTATTCAGTATTATAATATTGCGACTGTGTAATTTATCCACATATGGCTAGTAGGGTGTAATTTATCATGACTAAGGTCTTAATATGCTTACGCATTTTTGGTAATTTATTTTGTAAATTACACCTCATATGGCTAGATTCATAACACCTTACCTGATTTGGCTGACACCTTACCCCAAATGGCTAGTCTCACCCGCACACAGGTACCCACACAGGTTATGAGTAGAATTGATTCATGCATGAATTCAACTCAGACCTGACCTGACTCTAGCACAGGTTCAGGTCAGGTGTACTTTTTTTGAACTTAATCTGACTCTACACTCAGCCTATAGACATTAAGCTTTCACTGTAGACTGCAAAATACTTAACTTTTAATTTATTCTCAGTCTCTAAAGAGAGATCTGATCATCATGACTGTTTACAGAAATCTATATATGATTTAAAGAAGACATTTAGTGAATATTTGAACAACTTAAAGACTGTATGTGTAAGAGAGAAATGACAGAAATGTATGAAGAATGAGAATTTTAAATAAATTAAAAATACAAAGATGATGAACTGCAAAGCTGTAAAATGAAAAAAAGATATATTAAAAAAGACTGATTTATATTAGACTGTGAACTCAGCATTGAAGAAGATTATGAAAAAGAAAATTAAAGATAAGATCTTAAAGAAGCAATATAACTGTAAAATTTCTTGTAAAACTTCTTTAAAATTATTATGCTTAATTATATTGCTTTTAATTATCTGTAGATGTCTATTATAAAGATCAATTGAAAAATAAATTAATGAAGAATAAGAACTGAGCTTAACTTAAAGAAAAGATTAAGAAGAAAATGTTATTTGCTGAAGTCTTTGCATTAAAAGAAGAGTGAAAGTTTAAGAAAGTAAAATAAAAGATATGTTACATTTATATTTTTTATAGACTCTTTGACATTCTTTAAAATATCAATAAAGATGAAGTTATTGAGCAGAAGCACATCAACATTAATTATTAAATTGAAAAGCATTTAACAATTATAATTAAGCACTGAGAAAGAGTTCTTAATAATACAGAAAAATAAAAGCTACATAATGCTGAAGATTCTGATCTTATTAAGATTATATATCACTTCTATAGTGAAGTTCTAAATTCTAAATACATTAATGACTTCAATTATGCATAAATATTATATTATTTAATTATAACACTTCTTAACTCTGACATTAACTAGTTACATTTAAGAGTCTGCATTTAATCAGAAGAAAGAAGATGAAAAGAGTGTAATTAAAAATGTTGATGAAGTTTGTATAATGATGTTTAAAGATGAGAAATTTTTAAATGATGATTTTATTGATGAATTTGTTCTTGATGACTTAATTGATGACAATGAAAATAATAAGAAGAATGTTGAATCTATTAATGATGAAGAAAGTAATGAGAAAAATAATAAATAATTATTATTAATTGAATAGAAAGCTGATCTTTAGAGATTAAAGATGTAAGATAAAGAATAATTAAATAGATTTTTAATTATTAATTAAAGATTTTTTAATGAGAAATCTCTTCATTGATACTTAGTATTTGCTATACATAGTAATTTTTAAATAATGTTTATTATAATTGATATTATAAAAAATTCATTTTATATTTAGATACATATTCTGTCACATAACTACAATCTTATATATATTAATTTTGAAACTCTCACAACACACTATTATCAACACATTATTTAAAATACAATAAAGTATTATTTATTTACTCAATTTATTATAATAACTCAACATCATGTCTTTGTACAGCTCATCATTTAATCAGATCTTAAGCAACTTAAAAAGATCATTTTTAAGTGTTTTCAGTAACAGAACTAAGTTATTTTAATTAAGTTAATTTTATTCTTTAATTCTTGCAGACACTTCAAATTCAAAGTATGTTCTTTAAAGATTTGCAACAAAGTGAGAGTTTTAAGACTGATGAGAAATAACTGTATAAAATCAGAATATAGATACAAAAATTAAAAATTATGCTTAAATAATATAAAACAGTTTAGCTTGTTCAGTAAAGATCTGACAGTTCTTTGCTGAAGTAGCTAGTAAATGTGATGAAAGATTAAATGTAATGTATATTAACTGTTACAATATTATGAATTATTCAGCATCAGAAAATAATGAAATAATCATTATAAAATGTTATCTGAAAAGCAGCAGTTGCTGAAAGATAAAATCAGCATTAAGAAGATAGATTTCAATCTTTGAAGCAATGAACTCAATGATATATTATAATTTTCAATTATAATGCTTTAATATAACACTCACTTTTTGACAGACAGCTCAAAAGATCATTATCAAATCATTTAACTTTATTTTTAAAATCTTTAATCAGTAGATTCTTCAATTTATTATAGTACTCAATCTATTCTTTTGTGCTGTTGAGTATATAAAGTTTTAAAAGCTCATCTAAATGTATTATGTTGATATTAAAGTTTTAGATTAAAGCAAGATTGCATAACTTCTTAAGTATTATGTTGTAAATGTTTAAAAAGATGTGCTTACAGAGCTTAAGATACAGATTAAAGTCTTTATTGTATTTAATGAATAAATTAATTTAAATTATCTTGCATTTCTAGACATTACTGTATACTTTATTGATGTTAAGTAAAAGTACACAGAGATATTTTTAGTCTTTAGAGAACTAAAGAGTCAATATAGTAATGAAAATCTTGCTAAATATGTTCTTAAAATGTTGAAGAAGTAAAATCTGACACATTGATTGCTGATAGTCACAGCAGACAATGCATTTAACAATTATACATTATAATGTTATTTAAATTGACTTTTAAGTTAGAAAAATATCATTTAAAGTGATAAAACTGAAATTATGAACTGTATAATATATATAATTCAGCTTGTAGTCAGTCAGCTACTTACATATTTGAAAGTGAACATAAAGAATGATTAACTCATCATTACATTTAATGATGATGAGCTATAAAATTTCATAATTGATAAAGACTACTTCTTTAACATTATATTAAAAAAGATTAGTATATCTTTTATAATGCTTTATTATAATGCTCATATCTGTTAAGTTAATATTTTAACAAAAGTCTCATATAAATTCAATTATTAATTATTGTCATTATGACATCATCACAGTGTCTAGAGTTGCTTAAAGATTTGTAAAAGACAAATTTATAAAATATAATTGAAAATATAAGAACTCAGTAAAACTCTTTATACAATATGCTGAATTAAGCATATAAGCTATAAACTGAACTTTCTTAATGAATAGAATATCTGATTTTAACAATAAGTAGAATGAAACTTTTTAGATATAATATAAAAGAATAACAACATATTAAATATATACTGCATCTTCTGAAGCACTTTAAGAACTGAACAGAGACAATGAGTATTATTAATGAATTAATAATTTATAAGTTGTAATATGTATACAATGATTTATTTGATCATTTTAAAAAATAAAATAAAATAATCAGAAAGTTTAAATTATTCTTTAGCATTAAGCTACAGAATGTCATTAATGCATTAAAAAAGAAATTGATTCAATATTATAAAAAGATAAAAATTAATTAAGAGTTATTTTATAATCTTGATGTCATATTGAATTTATGCAATAAGCTTAATATATATAATATAGAATATTCTCAGTTCTTAATAAATATTACATAGCATAACTGACATATTGTTTCAATAAAGAGAAGACTGAAAAGATTTATGATTAAAGTATAAATTTAAGTTTTAACAATACTACAGAGTTAACTATTAGTACTTGAAGAAAGAATTATTAAATAATGATTTGAGAATTCTTAACTCAAAGAAGATGAAGATAATAGCAATGATGAGTTGCATAAAAAATATAAAAAAGCATTAAGACACATCTGTGATAAAAGAAGTCTCAGATTATTTGCAAAAATCTTTAATATTAAATGTGAACATTTTAATATTTGATTACTGAAAGCTGATGAAGAAGTTAAAATCAGTAATGACACAATTTATAAAAGATATATTTGCAATTTCTACAGCAGATATTGAAGTTAAATGCTTGTTCAACACAGCTTGAAATGTAATTATATATTGTTGAAATTGACTGAACTTAGACATCATTGAAAACATTATGCTGATTAAATATCATGATATATTTATTCTTGCAGCAGAAATGATAAAAAGAATTAAAGAGAGATCTACATTGACAATAATTATTAATAGTGATGAGAAAGATCTATCAGTAAATGAGCTGAATTCAACAGTAACTGAATTATATACAGAGCTTTTATTAAATTACTATTTTAGTGATAATAATAATTATAAAAACAACATTAACTTCAGACTTTGTAATCATAATTAAGATAAGAACATTGACTTAAGATTTAACAACAATGATTATGATTAAACTTTAAATATAAAAGTGATACAATTAAGTATTATAAATATTTTGAATAGTATACACTCAGAATATATAATTATTGATGATGATTATAGTTATGAGTTAAGAAAGATTAAAGATTATATAAGTTCATTATCTGAAAGACTCACTACAGCAATTGATGTATCAGCTATTAAGATCATTAATGATAATTTAATAATTATTGATCTTAATCTTTAAATTATTTACTTAAATAACTCTGCTCAAAGTACATTGACTGTCAATATACACACAGTTTTGAATATAATACAACATTAATTAAGAGAGAAAAGTCTTCTTTATTAATAAAGTAAAAAATTATTAAAAGTATAAATAGAGCACATCAAGTTCTTAACTGCTTCAGTATTATGATTTTATGAGAGACAGAATCTTTTATCTATTAATAACATTAATAATTATTTAAAGTTAAAAGAAATTCATTCTTACTTATTTAAAGATGATATTAACATTCATTAATTTAAGCATTAATGATCTCAATAAACATATACTTAACATAATTTTTAATTTAAACATTAAATTTTTTTACTCTTTCTATACAGTTTATGAACACTTCAATTTTCTTAAATTGCTTATGATAAGTACAAGTTATATGCAAGCTAATAATATTGAGTGAAGTATTAAAATTAAACATACTTAAATGTAAAAAATAATGTTTAAAAGTCTTTAAAAATATTTAACTTTACTTAAAGCATCAGAATTCATTCTGATTCTCTATATCTTTATTAACATTATCATTATTATCATTATAATAATTTTTATTCTTTTTATCATTATTTTATATCTTCTCTAAGTCTTCTATCTCTTAATCTGCATCATCAGTGATGATTAAAGCTTATGATGTTGACAGTTAATCTTTGTTGTTGATTTTAATTTATAAATATAATTAATCAGCAAGAAGCTAATAGACAATTATAAAGAGCATTATAATAAAGTAATATAATTATATTTAATTAATTTGTATCTCAACTTCATCACTCTTTAACATTGAAGTAACAGTCTATGAAGTTTAAAATTTAGTTAGATCTCTGATAGATAAACAGTGCAGAATTAATATATTTTATTTTTTTTCAATATTGTTTTTTTAATATCTGTGTACACAAGTTCACTGAGTTTAAGAAAGATGCACTCATCATTAATATTTTTATTTAGCATCATTTAAACAGAAAAATTACTGTAATTTTATTTTTATCATTACTCAGCATTGTCTCTGCTTCTTCATTCTTATTTATAGAGACATTGAATACTGTTGAGAGCTAATAATTATAAAATGAAACAACATTAACTTTTGTCTTTAGAATCATTATAAAGAAGTGTTAAAAATATAATATACATTAATGATTTTTTTTGTCTGTTATGTACTCTGAATCAAGTATGCTGCTATTAAAAATCTGTATAACAAGATTTAAATTCTTATCTTCAGCTATAGTAAATTATTTATAATTATTAAATTAAATAATTTGTTTTTAATGCTTAATTACTTCATCTAAACAGTTACTTCAACAGCTTTAAATATATTTGCTTACTTTTTTAATTTAATTATATCAGTATAAACTAAATGTTAAATGAAGTTAATATATCTTTTTTTTAATTATTAAGACAGCACTCTTTGCTTTAAGAAGCTTACACAGAGCTTGTATTTCTTTAATAACTATAATTAAATTGTTTTGCTGAACAGTATCTTCATTCTTTTTTTGTTCAGTCATTACATTTTAATTTATAAAAAAGATCACTATATATGAAGTTAAAGTCTGATATAGAACACTATAATTATTTATTAATACTCATTATACTCACTCTCTGCATATCTTTTAGCAACAATCTTCTTTCTTATCTTGACTGCATATTTTGCTCTTTAAATTCTCATCTTAAGCTTTTTATATTCTAAATTATATTTAAAATCTATATTCAATCTATTTATTGTCATATCATTCTGCTTTTAAATCTCTTCAATATCAGCATCTATAAATGCATTAATCACTGAAGAATGTAATGAGATCAATTTCTAAATGATATTAAAATATAAAGAATTCAATAAAAAAATAAATAAAAAGTTTTTAAATTCTTAAATATAATTTAGTCTCTGATTTAGTATACACTTTGTGCATTATAATTAAGTATTATAATAAGTGAAGTTATGTACTAGATTTCAGGTCAAAGAAGTGAAAGAAGTAGCTGAAGTACTTTGAGACAGTGCAGCATTGAGTATGAATTTAAAGTAATTAATAAATGCTTTTATTTTTTTTTTATTGATCAGCAAAGTCTTCTTTCTTCAGATATGCAGCAATGTTTAAGATAGATAAATTAATTTCATTAATTTTTTTCTTTTTTTTCTTTTTAAATTGAGATGAAGAATCTAATATATTAGTAGAATGTGTTCTCTTGCTGATAAATTAATTTAATTCAATAATGAAAAATATAAAGTCTGATGCTTTTACTATATTAATGAATTGATCTGATTCAGTGATGAAAAATATAAAGTTTAATGTTTTTACTACATTAATAAAGATAATCTTTACACTTAGTTTTCTCTGTTCTGATGATGTACTTCTAAAATAAAAGTCAGCATCATATCTCTTCATTACTTACTTTACTTACATGATGCAGAAAGAAAATATAAAAAGTTTAATACAAAAAGTAAGATGTTCTGTAGAAAGAAAATGTAAAAAGTATTATATTAAAGATAAATGAATTTGTTAAGTCTTTATACTATCATTTGTTTATATAAATGTTGTGCTTTTGTTATTAATAAATCTGTAAATAACTAAGATCAATTCAAATCAAGCTGCACAATTATTTAGATTTATTGATTTATAATTATTTTTTTTTAAGTTTACTATCTAAGAAATTCAAAGCAATATATACAATTTGTAAAGTATAGTATCTCAATTATGTTAGTTGCAATTTCTTTACTAAGTATAGATCTTCTTACAGTAAAGAAACTGACATTAAAATTATGTTATATAGTATGATAAAGAAATGATGAAAGTTAAAGTTATAAAAAAATATTAAGCATACTTTAAAGCTTGTGAATCTGACAATACAAGATTTATTGAAGAGAACAGAATATGAATTATAGATAAAGATGTATAAGATAGAATTAAGCTTATAAAATAAAAACAAAAAATAAGTTGTTAAGCATAACATCTTTAAAGAAGAAGATTAAATCATTAACAATTCTTTTTTTTTCAAATTAGTTTCTGCACAAAAAGAGTTAAGTAAGTTAAATGATTGCATTATTAAATTAAATTAAAATACTTAATTTTAATACTCTTTAATCAGTTCATGCAATGCAGCAGCAGCAGTATTAACAGAAATTATATTTTTTTATTTTAAATTTAAAATTCTTTTCACTACTAATTAAAGAGATTTCTAATTAATATAATGACAGCTTAAAGTGAAATTAGTCAGTCATTACAGATTTGTAAAAGATAAATAAGATATATTTTTGTACATTTTTTAAAAATATAAGCTTTTATATATTAAGAATCTCTTTCATGACTTATTTATGATATAGTTGCTGAGCTACATAAGAAAGAAAATCTAATAATATTAGAAAAATTGCAAAAGATAAAAGCAATCTTTTATATGTTGCAGACTTATTAAAAAAATAAAGTATATTAATTAATGTATTTTTGCTCTGTAGAGAATGAGTAATTTAATAATTAAGTTAATAATGTTTATATATAATGCTTATAAAGCAGATATGTAATTAAACAAAAAGAATTGTATGCAATATTAATTAAAAATGTTGCAATAGTAGCTGCTGCCAATATAAAGCTGCTTAATAACAAAAGTTAATTAATTTTAATTTAATCTAAACTGTTAAAAATAGCTCAATCTGATTCTGTCTGAAATTTAACTCTGTATAGAGTCAAGTTAGATTGCAAAGTAAAGCTTAATAAGTTAAATTAAGTTTTAATATCTGAGTCTAACTTGACCTAATAGTCACTTTAATGTTGTTGTTGCAAGTCTTTATTAAGTTATTTTTAATTATTTATGTTAAAAGGTGACACCACACTAATAGCACAGCTATTGTAAGTTATATATCTAACACTCTCTCTAACTCACAATTGGCTCATGATTGGCCTGCAGGTGTAAAGAATGCACACAGACAGTGATTTAAACTTGTGACCTTTGAGCTTACTTTCTCATCATAAACTTAAATTACTGGCAGAGATGATCTAGACATCATTTTATGCAAGAACAACTGCATTAATCTGAGCTCATAACCTGTTAAAAGGTGGCACCACACTAATAGCACAGCTATTGTGAGTTATATATCTAACAATTTAGTTTTTTCTTAATATTATGTAATGTCAAAACTTTCACTTTCTCTTAATTACATTTTTCTTCTATTATAAGTATTGAAATCAAATCATTAACATCTCTTCAGCTTTCAATAATTTTCTATAATGTATTTATTATATCATTTACTTCAGTCAAGATCAGTTTAAAAAAAAGCAACACTTCAATATACTTTCAAAATGTTCTGTAATGAGAATACAGATGAATTTACTTATTCATAACATTTTTATATCTTATAAATTGTCTTTTAAGAAAGATCTTTTTTTTTATTAAAGACTTATATAGCTCTTTCTTTTGTCTGCAATCTCATTTAACTCAAGATATAATTATAAGAGTGTTGAGGCCAATGAACCCCAACCCCCAGCGCATCGCCCTCTCCCAAAACGCCATTTCATATGCGCGTTTATTCTTTGTAGGTTTGAAGCAGCACCTTGCAGATACGCCTTAGAACCAAGAAAACAAAGACAATGTACCCCAGCCTGGCCGCCTCATTGTGCCCAACAGTAACAATCGCGACGAAGGTCTATGCCATAGTTAAAGGAAATGATTTGACTAAAAGGGATGTTGTCGAATAGAGTCATACAGGAAGACAAATGAAATGGTGGTTCTCCAGCGGATATCTGGTCAACCATTTGTTAAGCCCTGCTGAGGGCTCCTTGCCTCCCCACTACTTCGAGTTCTCTCTGGTCACTCTCGACTAGCCTGGCCAATATTGGCTTATGAGTTGGATGCATCCTTTTGGCTCTGAGAGCTGGCGCTCATAGCCGGTTGGGATGTGGGGAGGACCTGCTTGGACTCCTCCCTCTGCTTCATCTTGCCATAACCGTAGACAAGGCCGCTGAAGAATCCCAGGAGGATAGCCGAGACGCTACCAAGCGTGACTTGAGCATCGAAAAAGACGATGCCGCCGATGGCGAGCGGGAGCTTGTTCAGATAACCGACGAACGAGTACGTAGTCGACGAAGTCTTGCGAATGCACCAGGCAGACGAGTACGAGATGAAGATGGCACCCAGGCCAGAATAGAGCATGCCAATCATGAGGTTGTTGCGCGACTCGGCAGGGAAGTTCTTAGCCAGGTTGGCCGAAGACCAGTCCTCGGTGACCAGGGAGCAGATGATCATGATAGGGAGGGAGAGCAAGTTGTTATAGAACATGGCTGGTCGCTTCCGGTCAGTTTGAGTTGCAACGCCTGGTAGTTAATTAAAAACTCACTGTCCCAGTCCTTGAAGTTCAGCGAGGTGATGAACTTGCGCGTGCCCAGGACGTACGAGGCAGTGCAGAAGACGTTGAGCCCCATCCACGCGTACCCAGCGTTCAAGGTTGAGATAGCGGCGGCAGTCTCCACCGAGTGCCCAACGCCATTGAGGGCAACCTGGATATCAGCCCACGCAGCAACGACGGAGCTGAGCACCATGAAGCCGAACGACAGCAGAAGCAGCGGAGTGACGTTGCCGCCGAACCACCGGACCTCACCATAGGCGATGACGATGATGGTCAAGTTCTTGAAGATAGTGTATACCGGAACAGATAGAAATTGAAGAGACTTGGTGCTGGTGTAGATCATGCCGGCGAAAAACACAGACACAGGAAGCCCTGATTCGGCGTTAGCACGGCCGGGAATTGCACGAGCGTCAGTTGGCTGTCGCAGACATACATCTCTTGGCCTTGTCGCTTTCCAAGGCAGCGAGGTTAGGGAACAAACCCATCTGCTTCAAGACCAGAATTGCAGCCGTGCAAATAACGGCCTATCGGATAGGTGTCAGCTGCAGGGTCTTGATGTGGTGCCAGAGTGTCGCGGCGCATACCTGAATGGCCAGATAAAGGAAGTTCAAGTTCCAGGACGAACCCGAAACGACATACTTGTTCACGACCGTCATGCTGATCGAGGAGAAGCAGTAGGCCAGAACAGCAGCACCAGGATTGTTCTCAAGTTGGGAGAGAATGCTACCCATGCCGCTATCGACGTGAACCCGATGATGGGGCGCAGGCTTCAGCAGAAAGCTCTCCGGCTCACCGAACTCCTTCTCATCCATCCCCCTCATCTTGAGATCCTCGTTCTTCTTGTTCGACATTTTGGTTTCGTCATGGGATCGCAAGGTCCAAAACGAAAGGCTCGAGGTTGGCTATCCCACAGGATGACGGGGATAAGAAAAAAACCCTGTTCGCTTAGGGAGGCTGCTCGATATGTACGAGAAGGGCGTTCGACTTCGCGAGAAACAGAGGCGACAATCGAGACGGCAGGTCTGTGACTTCAAGTCAAAGACAACAGGAAGCGAGGAAAAAGAGACGGGCCATGGGACCTCTTCAGTAAACTTGACGATTTACTCGCTCTGATGCTGCAGAGGAAAGGGCTGAGTTGTGAGGACCACGCGTTGAAATCCAGGTGTTAGGTAAATTGCAACAGGCACAAATCCCAGCGACGGGCTTGCCAAAAGAGGCTTGGCGGATGGGGACAGGGGCAGGGGAAGTGGGGCTTGACTAAAGCTTAAATTAGAAACCCCATTGTGGTGCATCCCTATCGCCTGGTATCGTCGACTCAATGAGGGGTTACGTCCGACCATACAATACGTATGAACTTAGAAAATACTAGATGGTCAAGATCGGAGGGTGCAAGTAGATTGGATATATATGAAGCAGAAGACCAAGCTAGCTCGTCCCTGTGGCTGTGACAACTTTTTTCCTCGACAAGTCAATTCAATGTTGGCTTGACTCAAATTAAAAATGCCGTCGACATGCCTCACCCATCCCTGGCAAGCTCAACATCAGCCATCTCGTCGTCTTCGGTGCCTTTATTGTCTTCATACGCCCTTTCTCCCTTGTCTTCTATGTATCCTCTCCCCCCTTTGTCTTCTTTGCCACCGTCTTCGTTGTCGTCCTTCTCGTCCTTATCATCATCCTTATCTCCCTTGTCCTTTTGCGCGCCGGCTTCATCTGCCGCAGCTGGGAAGTGAAGGTGCTTCCAATCTTCAAGCTCCTATGTTACCGACCGCAATCTGTCACGGATACTCTCAATGGACAGGCCTGGCACTCTGTCTAGTCCTTCCGTTCCAGTCGCCGACAGCTTTGAGCTCCCCGGATCGGATACAAAAGATCACAATATATCACTTGGTGAGATTGTCGAGGAGGACAGGCTCACATACACAATTCGACACCCTAAACAACAAGTTGACGAAGGTGTTATGATAGTGTGTGAAATAAAAAAAGGCAAATGCGCATGTTGAGAAGAGACAGCGTGTACGGTTCTGGGGCTCACATTGTACAGAGTCTAGATGGAATCGAGCAAACAGGATCTGCCAGAGCCAAACGGGGTCGTGGCTGGCCCCGCAAGGTTTATCATAAGGTACAGAGTTCGACCAGGGTCGAGAAAGTGGAAACTGCGCTAACAATAGAGAACTTTTGCAAAGTGTAAATTTTTATTTGCACTTCTGACATAGGTTCAGCTCAGATTCAAAGTGTTAGTCGTTTACACAAAGTGAAAATGGCTAACACTTCGACCCTTGTTTTGCCTGCAGTTTATACTTTTTACACTTCATTAGAGAACTTTTGCAAAGTGTAAATTTTTATTTACACTTCAAGTGGATTTGCACTTTCAGCCAGAATATTGATTCTTCTGGCCACTAAACCTAATGAGGCAATATAAAAATTCATAAACATCTGACATGTGATCTCATCACTTAAACTCTTTATCTTAGTATATCACTTTACCTCACTGTTGTCACAACATGAATAACCCATTACTTGTTGCCCTGCTTATTGAGCTTATTATAGTGCATCTTGAGGCCTTCAACAATCAGTTCTGATGTCAATATATAGCTTCAGTGAAGTATAATTTCTTTGAATTTTGACTTGACAATATGAATGATGAAACACAGCATCATTATATGCAGTAAAGTATTCAAATATCTACAGTACAATTGTCTAACAATAATGTATAGATTTACAGTGTCAGATATTTGACAGCTTTTTCTGTTTCTGAAGCTTAACATCATTCTATAATGAACATAATATCAGTCTTTTTTCAAACTGACTCTATGTCTTGTTCTGATTCAACAGTCATTTTCACAATAACTTTTTCAGCTTTTCAATCTTTTTGAACACTCAGAGTTCTATCTATTGACTGTTTATAACAACATCATTGAGCATCTGTATCTTCAATATTGACAAATGCTTTGATGGCATTCAAGTCTTCAATATTAATGACTTTAATGGTATGCCTGTGTGATCAAGAGAGTTGAAGAATGAATGAGTGAAGAAACAATCTGAGACTTTATTGATGAAACATTTTGAGTTACTTGCTGATCAACAGAGAATCAGCAATTCTTCTACTCAGAATATAAGAAGCATCACAGCTTCAAATATCAGAGTATTGTGTGTCTGAACAGTCTTATTGAATTGATTGCTGAGCCTTATGAAAGCAAGATAAACAATCTTCAGATTGTGAAAAAGTCTTAGATGCAAGAAGATCTTCATTAAGTCTGCAATGATCATTTACAGCTCTATCTGTACAGCAATCAGGCTTATCAGCAACTTTAAAGTATCATGAAATTCTATTGAAATGATTAAACTCTCAACAAGCAGCAATAGACATTTAACAAGATTCTTTTCAGTGTTCAGATTGCTGTAAAGCAGACATTTAAACAGACTCAGAATCTCTGACTGTTTAATGTCTTTAGCATTCAGCTTTGATCTCAGCAGCAGTCTGTTGCTGCTTTTTATATAATATCTATCTTACTTACTAACTGTTTTACATGTCTAGAAGAAAACAATACATCTGAAAGTTAATTTCTTTTAAAGTCTCTGACTTTAGAGACATATTTATCAGCTATTTAGATAAGATTCTTCTTTAGCTCACTCAACATGACTAATATCTGATTTGTCTGTGTGTTTAGTTGAGTTTTTAATCAATCAATTTAAGTAAAAACCTCTCTTTCTGTCATTCATTCTCACTCAGCCTCATTGATCCTGACCTAAGTCTTTAACAACCTTATCTTCATCTTTAAGACTCTCACTCTCACCTCTGTAATGTGCATCTCTGTGTTCTGACTTGAATTCTCTCACTGAATATAACTTTTAAACATGATGATAAGAGCTTGAACTACAGAGAACTCAGTGTGCAAGAGATTTCATCTTAAATGCTTAATAAATCTTTACTGTTGCTGCTGCAGTTCAATGTGGGCTGCTGAAGTGCTGAATTGACTGTGAGAGGAAGTTGTGAATGAAGTGATGAATGAAGTGATGAATAGAGTGATGAATGAAGTGATGAATGAAGTGATGAATGAAGTGATGAATGAAGCAATAAATGAAGTGATGAATGAGCTGTAAACTTACAAGAATGCAACAGTGTAATGAATGAAAGAGCTATGCAAGCTAAATAAGTCTTCATCATCACTGTCTTCTGTGTCAGAGTCATCTAAGAACTCTAATTGTCATCTTTTCTTTTCTTTTCTACTCATTTAAAGTATCAGATCATCTCTTATGTCTTTATCTTAACATTCTTGTTTTATCAGTTCTTCTGCAGTCTTTTTCTTTGCTTGCTTCTTTGCTTTGTCTTCTTTCATCATCTCAATTCATGCATTAAGAATTCTGATAAGATTGATTTCTAAGTTCTCATCATTAGTAGCAAGACTGACTAGATACTGCTTTCTTTTCTTTATTAATGATTTTACATGATGCTTTAAAGAGTTATAAGGTCACTTTGCCTTACAGATAAACTCTATATTGACTTTCTGCCAGAACTTTGTTCTCTTTTTAAGAACACTATATGCTGACTGCTTTTACAGATAGATCTGCAGCAGAATAGTGTTTTTCTTCTTCATCAATTGAGAATCATGCATGACTATGGGGCCTGCATGAGAGACAGTGATGACAGTGAGAGTGATGGGGAGAATGACAGAATGAATGAAGATGATGATGAGAGTGATGAGGTGAACAGAAATGATGATGAGAGTGATGAGAGAGATGATGAGATGAATGAAAGTGATGAGAACTGCAGTCAGAACAGAATCAATGAGCATTAAAGTGTTGAAGACAGACAAAGAAGATGATGTAACTGTAAATGATGAGTTTAACAGTCAATTAGACTTAAAAGTGAAAGTTATGAAGTTTAATTAATTCATATGATCAATTGAATAATCTGTATAATGGTAGAGTATGAAAGATATAGTATTAGTATATAAATTTAATGTTTAACTCTTAAGTCTTCATCACAGCATGAAGTCATAATAATCTATTAAGCTAGATCTAACTAGGCTAGTTTCATAGTGTAAATGAAGTGTTAGTGATTTTCACATTATGAAAATTGCTAACACTTCAGAACTCTGTCTAGAGCCAGATTTATAAAAATCTGATTCACTAAACCTATTCTGAAAGTGTAAATAATTATTTACACTTTGCAAAAGTTCTCTATTTACAGTTGGTGGACCCTGAACTGATTACTTTTGGAAGATAATTACATGCTAGTATTGTAAATTCTGAAGTGCAAAAAATTATTTGCACTTTGCAAAAGTTCTCTAATAAGGAACCCTACAGGCGTAATATCGGAACCCTACGGAGGTTTCGGAAGGATGCGGAGTTTGCTATGGAAACAGTATGCTACGTGGATAAAAGTTCTTCCTTACGCCGAAAAGTTTAGTATCAATAGATTCACTTTTCTTATAGATAAAAATGATAACGAATCAACCGTACGCGATACCTCCTATTTGTGACAGTCGCAGCAGAGCAGTAAGCGACAATTCTGGAGTTCTTGGGATCGCTTAATTCATCTGCACTCGCCTCGGCCTAATCGCACTCCGCGGAAATCAGGGGCCGAGGCTCGGGGCGAGAAATCGTCGCCACGCCAAAATCAAATTTCGCGGAATTTCGCAACACTATCATACGAAATCTAAGTACTGAGTCTGCAATCCTTTGCGCTCCACAGCCTGATCCATGCGCTCCTGCATCGTCGCTATATACTGATTGATTCCACCAAGAGTGATCCTATCCCATTTGCAGTTTATGCGGGTTTGTTTTGATTTTCTAAAATTTGGTATGGCGACGATTTCTCGCCCCGAGCCTCGGCCCTTAGGCCGCAGGCCACGCGGTAGGCTGAGCTCACGAGCTCCTCATCCTCATACACCACACCTTTCTCCTCCTATCATTTTGTAAGAGAACAATCTTGCACACTGTTAGTATACATAGCATTTTCTGCCGTGCCCGTTATGACTGGTCTCTGATGATTTGTTATCGGCCAAAGCACAAAGTCTCGATGACAGCAAGTACGGCATCGGGGTGGATGTCTTGGTTGAGTCCGTTGGCTTTCACTAGTAAAGCCATTACCAGGGCCCATAGGTTTGGAAGCTGTCTTTCAGTTTAGTCCCAATCTGCTGCAACCAGTCGAAGATACTGTAAGGAGTAAGCGAATCGATGTGTACTCACGTCGTCCTGTATCTCCCGTCTCCTCTTGAAGTCTATACCGCTCCCATACTTCTCGCCTCTAAAATGATTTTTCGTAGATCCTGTGTTAGAAGCTCTCATTGGACGCCGTGTAATGTAAGAACTCAGCTCCTCAACAAGAGCCTCTTCAGCATTTTGAATAATCTGTTCTTGAAACCCTCGCCGCTCCCATTCGCTCCAGTCCTTGGCGGCGTTGTGGAGGGTACTCAGAAGCTGGGGTAATTGTTGATTGCGGCTCAATCTCTGATCCACACACAGCAGAGAAGTGTCTTCAAACTTCTTCGTGTAATATGCTGCAACGGCCTCATCGAAGGTGTCAAAGCCCACGGCTGTCGCCCGATCCACGATGTAACGAATGCGCTCTTGAGCGGAAGCAGGAACGTCTACGTCCCACCGATCCTCATCTTGTGGCATGTCGGCGGCGTAGGCAGTAAAGCGATGCTGAGCTTCTCTGTTGAGGCTCGAATCATGCAGATTCTGTGGCGGGTAGAATGAGTTCTCCAAGCCGAATGTCGGCAGGGCACCCGACGCTGAACATGATGTTGCCCGACCGGGAGGGCCTTGCGATGCATGCTGCGTGTCCAAAGCACAGAACAGTTCAGCTGGCGATAGTGTTGTGGTCATATCATTAGAATTGAAGAAGGCTGCTTGGTCGATGACTTCGCTCCAATGCGTATCACCTAACGGCACTGACGAGCTTAGCATGTCATGGCCCACCGCGCATGCAGGCATCGCCTGCGATGTGGCCCACTCACCCATAAAGACATCATCACTGATGACAGAATCATGCGGCATTGCCGGCTTCGGGCACGTCGAGTCCACGACAGTCCCCGCCGGCATCAGGCACATCGAGTCCATGACGGTTCCTGCCGGCGTCAGGCACGTCGCGTCCTCTTCAATTCCTACCGCAATCGATGCCGAAGTCAAGCTGCATGACTCGAGTCTGGCCGACTCCTTAACTTGTCGCTCGTGCACCTTCACTTTCTCTTGACGCTCTTCAAGTTTTGCTTTCAAGCGTAGACCTGTATAAGCTGCTGTCAATCGTTGGTTTTCTTCTTCTTTTCTGCAGCTCAAGGACGTTTAATCGGGTTCTGCACGTACGATAGCTTGGCTGGGCGATGCGACTCTGCACCCTCTTCTCCATGGCAATTGGAGAATTAGTGTAGTCGTCTGTAGAACTGTAAACCTCCATAGGTGGGTCGTTCTCGCGGTCGGCAGCTACATAAGTCTCGATAGAGGAGGACATGATGCAATGAAAGAGCGAGACAATTATGAGCCAGCTGTTTCCGTCTCGTAACTTATCGTCAAACAAAAACTACAGCATTGAAAAATCCGAGCGTTCGACAATATACGCCTGCGAAGGTGATACGGAGCTTGTTCAAACGGGCTATATATTCGACAGCGAGCAATGAAGACGACGGCCCATGGGATGGTTGGGACCTGAGCATCCTGAAACTTGGCTTAGGATTCCTGTGCGATGTGGACAGATCGGTCGCAGTCAGCACGCAATTGTTATTCATACACCTGCATCCTCAATTCTCGCACCAGCATGAGCTGTTCAATGTGATTGGTGACAGGTAACTGTGCTAATATGCGGATGTTCGCATGATCCTAGATACGAGCCAATAAGCTGACGACCACGGTGGTAGATCCTCGCTCTACCAGGAAATTTATGGGCCTGCGCCTCGTGCCCTCTTCTTTGGTCCTCTCTCTCCTCCATGCTGAACAGCCAGCCGGACGCTTCCCTTTCAGCCTCCCCGAGCGAGCGAGCGCGAATGCCGCCGACCCCAAAGGGATTGTGACTTGATAAATATCCATTCATCTTGACGGATCCTCGATTTTTCTCCGATTCCTAGCGTGGTCAAAGTTCCTCCACACTCTCTCATCGCCGCTGACCCCGCGTATCAATTCCGTCGGCCTGTAGCTTTCACCTCTCCCGAGCATCTCCAAGCAACTTCAATATGGAGAACGAAGACGGCGCCGTTGCGACGCGCGGCGCGGCCGAGCAGCTCCGCAGCCAGCAGGAGGGCAATGCCATGCGCGCCATACAACAGCAGAACCCGCTCCCCGAGATCGACTTCACTATTTATACTATGGAGGATGGCACCCAGGTCAGCACTAAAGGCCGTGTCTGCAAAGGTATGGAAGTCATCCGCCGTCGTGCTTCTCTTTCATTCAAGCCTCCCTGTTCCCCCCCGACCCCCAAGCATGCCACGTGACCTTCCCCGTTGCTCTTGTTTTCGCAGACGTTCAAGCCCCCGCCTGGTCGACACCTACCGACGAGCAATCCTACCACGATGAGACACACGAGAAGCCCGACATCCATTTCCTCAAGCAGAACTTCTATCGTGAGGCCGCCTTACCGCGGAGCAGGCTCTTTCATCATTAGGAAAGGCACCGAGCTGCTCCACGCCGAACCCAACCTGCTAGAGATGGATGCGCCCATTACCGTCTGTGGCGACGTCCACGGTCAATATTACGATTTCCTGAAGCTCTTCGAAGTCGGTGGTGATCCGGCCGAGACAAGATACCTCTTCCTTGGTGATTACGTCGACCGCGGCTACTTCGGTATCGAATATGTTCTGTATCTTTGGTCGCTCAAATTACACTATCCCAAGACTCTTTGGCTGCTGCGCGGGAACCACGAGTGTCGCCACCTGACCGACTACTTCACCTTCAAGCTGGAGTGCGAGCGCGAGTATTCCGGGGCCATTTACGAAGCCTTCATGGAGTCTTTCTGTTCTCTCCCGCTTGCTGCTCTTATGAACAAGCAGTTTTTGTGCATCCACGGTGGACTGGGTCCCGAAATGCACACACTAGATGACATCCAGAGTGTTGGTCGCCTTCCTCACTCGTCCAACGACCCACAAGGGAGGCCAGCGTCGCTAATCTGTATCATAGATCGATCGTTTCCAGGAGCCACCCACCCGGGGCTTGATGTGCGATATCCTCTGGGCTGATCCTCTGGAGGACTTTGGCCAGGAGAAAACCAACGACTACTTCCGTTACAATAACGTTCGTGGCTGCTCATACTTCTACTCATACCCCGCCGTCTGCAACTTCCTGGAGAGGAACAACCTTCTCTCCGTCATTCGGGCGCACGAGGCACAAGACGCCGGTTACCGCATGTACCGCAAAACTCGGACGACAGGCTTCCCCAGTGTAATAACCATCTTCTCGGCGCCGAACTACCGCGATATGTATAACAACAAAGCGGCCGTGCTGAAGTATGAGAACAACGTTATGAATATTGGACAACTCAACAGCACGCCGCACCCCTTCTGGCTCACCAACTTCATAAATGTCTTTACATGGTCACTTTCCTTCGTCGGCAAGAAGATCACGGACATGCTGATTGCCATCTTGGGCACGCTCTCCGACGAGGAGCTCCGGGAAAATTCGTCGTCCACCTCGCCAGGCCCCATGTTCCCCCCGGGCCCACCCCTCCCCTACCAGCCTGGATCCAGAGTCGATCAAGTTCAAGCGACAGGCGATCAAGAATAAAGTTCTTGTCATTGGCCGACTTTCGCGTATATTCAACGTGCTGCGCGAGGAGTCGGAGAGAGTTACGGAGCTCAAAACCGTGTCGGGTGGGAGCCTGCCCAGTGGAACTCTTATGCACGGTACCGACGGTATCAAGAATGCAATTCAAGGTTTCGAGGACGCTCGCAAGGTCGACCTACAGAATGAGAGATTGCCTCCGAGCCACGAGGCAGTGGTGCGACAGGCGAAAGATGAGCGCCAGCAGGCTCTGGAGCGGACGGCGGGGGAGGCCGAGGGTGACAAGAAGCTACAGACCATCTCGAGGAGGTTGAGCACGTGAGTTGTTGCGGTCTCGTTACTTTCTTTGGTTTGCTACTGAGTACAAAAGCTAACTATTATCTCTTACCTCATGATAGTGATCGGAAGCGATGATCGAGGCAACTGTACGGGTACAACAGCAGGTGGGTATGGAATGCTTCATAGCATAGACCATCGCCATCATGATTTCAAACAAGGGAATCGCACAGCCCATGGGGGGAAAGAGTGGTTAAAGAAAAGGAACTTGTTGGAGCTGGTAACTCGGCAAAATACGAACCTTGTGTCATTGCCCTCCTGTACCGATACGCTTCTGCATTTGTTACAAATACATGAAAATTGACCCGTGCACGTCGTACTGTCTTTTCTTCTTCCATGGGCCGCCACAACTAGCCCTATATAGTTCGCCATCTTGCTTCGTCGACCCAGTACCGGGTATCCTGGCTGTATCACTCGTTGTGCAATCCCATCAATCTCGGCTGACATGATTGAGGAGATAAGAACGTAGCACGGCGGATATCGGTATACATATATATATGCAGAACACAGCAGTCCCGCACCTCACTCTTGTTCTTTTCTACGAATGAGACAGACCCGTAGATGAGATAGAGTCTTCTGGTGATCTTTTGGCAGAGAGAGCTCTGCCTGAGCGACGGTCGAGGCGTGAGAGTGACTACTCATCTGTTGTGGTTGTCGGGAGGAATGTCGCTACGCGCTCGCCCCCCGGCAAACTCGAGTGTGTGAACACGCACCTGCACCCGGAAGCACCAAGGGCCGGCCCGGACTAAAGACGATGGGAACTCACATGGTCCTCCGTCGCCACACGGCCGCCGCTGGGGCTGCGCGATCCTACCGAGGCACCAACGGACCGGCCGATAAGGAGGGGGGTGGGGGAGTACGTATGGTGTTGAATACTCTGGGTGTTTCACCGTCGCTCGACCCTACGGTCGGCAGTAGACACACGCCCAGGTGGACACATGCAAGCCAACGATGGGAACGGTGGAGATAGGTGTATTGAGCCTAGGATGTCAGGCATCAACCAGACATTACATAGATAAAAAGAGGAGTAAACCAGATCTCGCCACATAACTAAACAAAAACAACCAACCATCTAGGTGACTTCCTCACGCGCAAGGCTGACCGGACGCAGTAGCTCCAGCCCGAGGGCCCGGAGAGGCTAGGAACTGCCAAGAACTTCGCGAGCCTACGATCTTTCGACAGGATTAAGGCTGGGTCCGACACGCCATCCCGTCCTGCTTTGCTGGAGCGAGGACAACCGGTCTGTCAACCACAAAGACGCCATCACAATCACGGTGGGATAGTTTATGAGCGACCCCAACGAGGCCAACCGGCTCTGCGCCGAGCTCTGTGTGATGGAGTCGGCTCGCTAGCTCATAAATCGTATGTTTGGAGGACTACTTCCGGACGTCGATGAAGCAAAAGCAGGAATAGAGGGCGGCTGTTGCGCTTGAACTTTTCATTGAGGTCATTACGCGAACCGTTGTGGGTTTAGTAACCCGGTGCTCTGAGACTGGATCATCGTGCTCACCCAATCTCCACCACAATGTCTACCACTTCATGGTCAGGATGCGAGTTCACCGGCGGGCCCCTTAGCTCACGTTGCGTTGACTCAAGTCCGGTATCAGGTTGGAAATTTGGCGCTGATGCTCGATTTACCTCTGGCTTGGGATGTGTATCGCGTCCATCATAGAGAACGTAACAATGAGTTATGTTCGAGTGCTGTCAAAAGATAGCTGAACCCCGTCTTCAGATTGATTTGCAACCAACCACGATGCCTTCAGATGTACCTCTTTGATAACTTGAGCTGTCTCCCCAAGTAATTATTCTTTCAGGTCCAGAGTGACATGCAGGGCAGGACAAGCAGGTTTGGGCCTCGAAAGTTCTTCGCAATGCTCTATTGCGACTTGATTGAGTTTCGACAGTCAACATTAGCTTTTGCTTCTCACGCACAAATTTAGAGGCATTCGGGCCAAGCTGGATATCGGATGAAGTCAGTCGTAATTTCCAAGAGCCATGGAGTACATAACTTACGGAAAAGTATTGGAATGCCATCCCCACGGTTTTGTTGAATACATTCTCTTCAACCAGCGCTTTGTCGGCTCTGAGCTTGTCGATGATTCGATGGACATCGTGCTTCGGGGTCTTCTTTGCAAAACCGAAGTATACTTTTGTCGGTCCCCGCAAACGTTCAAAATGCCTTTTCTGTCGTTGTCCCAAGAGGATCTCGATGCACTGGACCAGGGTCAAACGTCTCTCTAGTTTGAGAATTTCCAGTGCAGCAACTGCAACATCTGTGTAATCCTTGGTCTCGAGTATTCGGCCTGCTCTGCAGTTGTCACATGACGAATGACAATCTGCCTTGTTGAAAGTTTCACCAAAATAACGGAGAACCTCCACACGCCTGCAACTACCCTGGTTGTCGGCGAATGCAGTGACCGTCTCTAGCATGTTCCTTTGCCGTTCCTTCTGCGCTTCACTTCCTTCTCCTTCATTGATCATCTTCCTGAGCTGGACTACGTCGCCATAGCTATAATACATATAGCATTCTGATGGCTTCCCGTCCCGTCCAGCGCGCCCTGTCTCTTGATAATAGCCTTCGAGACTTTTTGGCAATGTTTGGTGAATGACGAACCGAACATTAATTTTGTCAATGCCCATACCGAACGCAATGGTTGCCACGACGACTTTGATTTCCCCTTGCTGCCAAGCCTGTTGAATTGAGCATCTTTCTTCTGCCTCAATGCCAGCATGGTAATGATGCGCGACTATGCCTTGCTCTTGCAGTTTCTGGGCGGTAGTCTCAGCACTTTTACGCGACAAAGTATAGACAATGCCAGTCTGACCTCTGTATCCGTTGTTAATCAAAGTAGCAATAGCTTCAATGACATTTTTTGGTCGCTTACGGACTTCGAAGTATAGATTGGGTCGGTTGAAACTTTGACAAAAAAGCTGGCAACCGGCAATCCCAATATTGTGTTGTACGTCGATAATGACGTTTGGAGTAGCCGTTGCAGTTAATGCCACGATAGGAACCTTTGGGAAATCGCGACGAAATGTGCTTAATTCTTTGTAATCTGGACGAAAGTCATGACCCCACTGGCTGACGCAGTGAGCTTCGTCGATAACTAATCGAGCGAGTTTCATCTTCTTGTACAATACCCGCAGGCCCTCACGGAACGTAGTACTCTGGTTGATCATCTCTGGTGTGACGTAGAGCAGCTCAATGTAGCGTTCCGGGCAATGTCCGCGTAATGTGTTCATAATATGCCTCCGTTGCTCGACGCTACTTTCGCCATTGAACGATACGGCCTGAATGTTCAAGGCCTTGAGGTGATCAACCTGGTCTTGCATTAAGCTGATCAATGGAGAAACAACTATCATAACTCCGTGAGTGTTTCCGCCTTTCACGATGGCAGGCAGTTGGTAGCAAAGAGACTTCCCACCACCTGTCGGCATAAGAACAAAGGTGTCTTTCCCAGCGAGTGTGTGATTTATTGTCTCAAGCTGATTGGATCTAAACCGAGTCATGTTGAATCTGCTTTTCAAGACATCCAAAACCTCTGCTGACCAGGGATACTTTGAACGGTCGGTAGGCGATTGGTTCTCGACTGGCTTATTTGCATTCTTCTCCCCCATCGCACTTGGATCGGTGATACCACAATCCTTGGACGTGATGAACCAGTTGGACACTGGAGGAACCTTTCCGGTTGGACAGCGCTCGAGCTCTTGAACAAGGTTCAGCAAGTCTGCATCCACGTCAAAATCATCGCCGCAGTCAGGTGTTGAAGTCTTCTTAAAGAGATCCAGTTGCGGAGATTTGGGGGTTTGGAGGTGCTGTGATTGTATAGGGTGAGAAAGGGCGTGTAAGTTGGAATGTGGAACCCCATGGTCAACAGGATCTAAATGCCTGTCGCCCGAGGAGAGATTCTTCCCATGGAAGCGGAAATGATCATGGTCATGGTCATGTTCTCTATCGATACCCCGAGCACTGGCAAGCTCGGATGTCCGTGCTCTGGAGGTATGCGAATGAACCTGTGTAGGCTGAGTATAGCCTACAACATCCTCGTCCAACGTTGTAGACTCACATTCATCGCCCACGGTTCCATCCTCGATGCCGGCGTCTGCGAGACAAGAACTAAGTGATATCTCTTGCTTCGACAACTCCGATGCTGTCTCTTCTATTGAACGTTCAAAGCCTTCCGAGATCAGGTCTTGATCATAGGCCTCCAAGGCCTTTTCGACAAGGGCGTTCTTCTGAAGCATCAAGTCCTTGTATGATTGAAGTCGGTCAACAGCGGCAAGCCATGCAGCTTGTCGTTGAAGCAGTTGAACCTTCCTTCTTTTCAAGTTACCTCGTTCAATAACATTTCCTGTTCTGAGTGTCCTGTGAAAAGCCTCTCGGTTGCGCTTCAATTCTTGGTCCAAGGCAAGTACGTTTCTCTGGGCTATCGATGGATCCGCCAAAAGATGTTTGCCTGCTGTATTTACCGCGTGATTCTTGTCATCGGGTGTAGAGACATTCCCTAATCTTGAGATCAACCGAGAGGTAGTAACTGCCGCCGCTTCGGGTCGATGCCCCGTAGCGGACTCCGATGGCCTCTCGTTTTCCTTCGCGAGGGGACAAGATACGTTAGGCGAATCAGGGTTCGGCATTCCTAGGATCCGCTCGGCCTTGCCCTTCGATGCCTTCATGGTATCTTCGGGGTCAATCCCTTCTCTCTTGCCCAGTACTTTCTCCTTCTTCCGAACATGAGGTGGGGATGGTATGGCGGAAACATCGGATGAGAGAACGGGTACGGAGTTCTTTTGGTGTTGCGAATCAAGAAGTGCACGTGCAGCTGTAAAAGACCCCATCTCCGGATGATGCACGAAACCATTTGTCGAACTTGAGAGTCTACCGTTTCGAGATCGTTGCGATATCTCGGTTCTCGACTTATGGGAGCCAGTGGACCCGTCTTCGGGCTTGGCGAGATGTTCAACAGGTGAGGGGAGTACTTTCGAGGTCCATGTCTTTGGGGTTGCGGTTGGTGAGAGCTTTCTGCTAAGTGATTCCGTGGCGGATACTTGGTGCATGGCACCTTGCAATCCTTTCGGGGCGCTCGCTGGACGATTGAAGAACCTGCTCAGAGTACCATCCAAAGGAATGTCTTTCGTTTCCAGCTTCTGTTTCTTGGACCTGTTGGTTGTGCTTCCCGTGGAAGCATAGTCATCACCCGTGTTGTGAAACGTATCAGGATAATCATTGATCGAGGCAGATTGGGGGTAAAACCGAGTGATCTCGTATGTCTGGCGCCGCTTTTTCTAAATTCCGCTAGATTAGCAAACAGTACTGAGCTAAAGGTTCACACACTCACTGTGGCTCCGGGACTACCAGCGGCAACAGTCGAGGTGAGGTATTTATTACTTTCGGTCAGATCAACGACGTCCTGAAGCTCATGACCATCCGTAGACTTTTTCCAACCGTTGATGGCAGCCAGAGACTCGGTAGTATTCGCGCCAACACTCTTCTCTTGTATGCAGGGCTTCATCGTAGTCGATACCTGCCAATTGGGTTGTGCATTGTCTTGGATCGAGACAAGACATGGTCTCCTAGGTACAAGGGTTTAGTTTTTAGTCAATGTTCGTACTATAAGCGGCAGCATACACAATACACACAACAACAATTCAAAAATATTCTTTTAGATGATTGTCAAGGATAATTTAACAAAAGCAAGCAGTTTCTTCTCAGAGATTCAAATTTCAGTGGTTGTTGTGGTCCTATATCAAGTGTTTATTCTGCGGATTCAGCACACTTAATTGTGTGTAGCCGCTTATAGTACGAACATTGACTAAAAACTAAACCCTTGTACCGAGAGCGGCATTAGGCGGCCCATTTCTCCAATTGATGTCTCCAATTTTGGTTGTGCCCCAGGTTTCTGTGACTGTTTTGGTGCAGGTGTTATTGATGCGGTGATGTATGTTCAGCAGTTCCCGGTGTCACTCAAGAGAAACGTCGGTCTTCGATGCGATCGTTGATGGGTTTCGCTGGGCAAAACGCGAACCCAGAACGCACTAGCATTAGGTCATGTGATTGAGGCGAGCCTTGATAGATCCACGTGGGGTGTACTTGTAGAGCTGTATAATTCAGTTCACCTCAATAATCGCATATGCATATATGCTTGTAGAAAATATATATGCAACTAAGGTATGGCTCGTGTTGGGGGTCCTCCTTCTTCGCAGCGGCATGCCGCTCTACACTCACGGCTGTACTTTCAGGCGCCGTCTCGCCGGACCGCAAGCTGACACGCCTCTCTGGGACGGCCCAGAAGGGAAGGCTACTCTGGAACATGAGGACCTAATATCTCTTCAAATACTCTTACAATGAAGTCTTACGACCTCCAAGATATCCGCAATGAGTACTTCACTCAGAATATGTCTTGAAGACATTGGTACCCCAAAACTCAAAATTCTCAGATGTGTACTCTTTCAAGAAGCTGTCCACCTGTCAATAAGCATTCTCAATATACTTAGATGCATACCCATTCATGAAGCTGGCTGCCTGTTTGAAAGCATTCTCAGAATCCCTGAGTGCATACTCACTCATGAAGCTGAGTGCCTGTTCAAAAGTGTTCTCAGAATCCTCAGGTGCATATCCATTCATGAAGCTAGTTGCCTGTCCCAAATCAATCTCAAGCCTGAAGTTTGAAGATTGTAAGTCTTCTGAATTTTTAAGGGCGCTTTTGGGTGGCAAAGTGACCATGCTCACATATAAAGATGGATTTGCTGTCACAAGATCATCAGAATGCACAAGCATTTTTGACACATCTGCAGCAGACACTCAACATGAATCATGACTTTCAGTGTTTTCAGATTGTAGAGTTGTCTGACTGATCATTGTGTGAGACTGGCTCAAAGATATGTCAATCACAAGGTTGTTCAGTGATGAGGAGTTGCTGGCTCTTCAAGATGAGATACTTGACTTGTTAAGACAGATATCTTTGAATGTTAAATGAAATCTGAGACTTAAGCAGACTTCAGATAATGATGTGATCTAAACTCTGTCTGACTCTCTGATATATGAAAGAATACACAATTACTTTTATTAACTATTCTTATTCTCTTCTGCACCCATCAGAGTGTGCTTTGAAGACAAGCAATATTAGAACACTCACTACAGTGTTTTTTGTGAGAAATCTCCATTTAAATCATCAACAGAGTCATTGCCATCAAGAAAATGTTCAATAAATGTTAAATAACTGTAATCTTTGTTGCTCTTCAACACAGAAATCTCTGTCATCTGCATTTCTTCTTATGTCAGTCAGTCACATTTTCTCAGGCCAGTTGTGAAAATGTTAAGTGTCAATTGATTCTATGCTTTCACTCTCAAAACTATGTGAGGAAAGTTCACTCTAAGATAATGTAATAGCACTTAAATTCTGTCAATTATGATCTCAGTCTCTTAACTAAAGCCATAAAGTAAGTATTTACAGACAAATTCAGAGTTTAAGTGTCTACTAACAGTCTGTGTAAATTCATTTCATCATGAAGAAACAGAAAACTCATTCTTAAGAGTTTCTTAATCTTAAGATATTTGTTACTGATTCTTAAGTAATAATCAAGTCTATGTTACTTCTTCTTTAAGTCTTCTTTCTGACTTTCAATGTCAGAGACTATTTAGTTCAACACTTAAGAAGCTTTGATCTGCTTACATTCTTGCTTTCTTAAAAGTGCTGCATAAGTCATGACATGATGCTGCAAATGTGTCAGCATGAGAAGAATGAATCAATGACATACAGTGTTGACATAGTCATCTCATTGAATTTGAATCAGATCATTATAGAGACTGCAGACACAGTTTACTTTTTCTTCTCTATCTTCAACAAATATGTCATTGAAATGACTACATCAAAGATGTTGAGCATTATGATTCAATTAAAGACATTCTGATTAATAAGATGAGTGTTTCTCAACATTAACAATGTCTTGTATTGCACAAAGAAGTTAATCAACACTCTTAATGATACAAGGTTTCTCAAATTTCTTGTCAGCTAACCTGACTCAAAGATCTTCTTCAGACTTACATTGATTCATTTGTGGTTGTGATTGTCTCTTTGATTGATGAGGAAGCTTAAGAGCCTTCAAGAGTAAATTCTTGTTTGTGAGACTTTCACATACAGAATGTTCAGCAATTTATTTAGAAGTAGCTTGATTCAATACTGACATGATGACTTCAATTGCTGCTTTCTTCTTTACAAAGAGTTAGCTGAACACATTTAACAGTGATTCAAGTGATGCTCATCTCTGAACTGAGATAGTTCTTCATGTTTTTTGACAAAAGTCTACCTATCTGCTAGGCTCACAAGCGTGTGAGAGAGAGTTAGTTACTGCAAGGCAAGAAAGAATTGAATCATTGCCATTCACTAAGTCTGAAATGATACCTTAACTTGGCCACAGCTTATTTCAGACTTAGTGTACATGATGCAGCCTAAGGTAAGTTAAGGTGGTGCATACCCTAGGTACTACCTACCTGTATTCTTACCTTGTACCCTATCATTTACCCAAGGCACACAACAATTAATGATTGGTGTGTGCAGGCATTTCAACAGCTTAAGAAGAGTTTTAAGCCTTCTCTTCAATAGAATACATATACCTGATCTAATTTAATACAACTGTGTACTGTAGCAAGTTGGCATCTTCTAACTGACTTTACATAAAATTTCACATTCTCTAGTTCTTGCTGACATCACAAGAAGGCTGTTACTTACCTATCATTCACAATTCAATCATCAAAGATTTACCTGTTTGTCATGCAAAAGTCAGCTCATTAACCACTGAAAAAAGGGCAAGCATCAGTCTTCATATATTGAGAGAATATGCAAGGCTGACATTCTTAAATTGATGCCTCACTGACTGTCTTATTTCTTCATTGCTGCCTTTTCAAGTTCAGTCTTACAACATAACACATATCAAAGTTTTAATTGCTTATGCTGTTGCTGTCATTCTTATGCTCTCTCTTTTTCTTAAATTCTTTCTGAAATGACATTTTCATCACAAATACTCTCTTACATATCTTTACAACAGATTGCCTCTTTCTCTTCTCTATTTCACCTCAGTCTGCAGCCCTCAACATACACCACATACTTAACTGAGCTGATTACTGACTCACTGTGAGTTTCTCTTGATCTCTAAATATGCTGTAGAATTTTCACTTCTGACTGTCAAGAGCTGCTAACACTGAGCTAGATAGTGATTGCATTGCAAATCTTAAAAAAGATACAGCTCTTCTGACTTTTTTATGACCTCTGAATGATCAACAGACAACCTTTATACACATAAATATTTGTTCATTCTATTCTGCTCAGCATAGTCACTCAGATCATCATTGTTCTACAGATCTAGACTGAGTGCATAAGTTGCCTATAGGTCATACAGATCAGAGTTGAGTCTAAGTATTGAGTTGAGTTGAGCTAACTTTTATTTAGCTGAGTTGAGTGTAAGTTAACTCAACTCAATCTGTGTAGAGTCATGGGTTTTTTGTGAGTTATATATAGTCTTAGTAAGCATGTGTATGTGCTTAGTAAGCACATACACATGCTTACTAATGTGTGTTTCTAACACGCACCTTTGTGAAAAGTCATGATTTTCATAACTTATTCAGTAATATATCTTGCGACTGTGTAATTTATCCCTATATGGCTAATTAAGGTGTAATTTATTATAACTAATATATCAATAAGCTTTCACATTTTTGAGCTCTAGCCCTGACCTTACCCATAATGGCTAGCCTCACCTGTGTGTGAGTACCTGCACAGATTGTAGATAGAGTTGATTCATGCACAAACTCAACCTGACTTGACCTGAACCCTAGTGTAGGTTCAGGTCAGGTGCACTTTTTTCTGACCTGACTCAACTCTACACTCAGCCTATACAGACCTTATTCTACATTGCATTTTACTGCAATCTTCCTTGATATATGCTCACTTTGTTCTTGATATTCAGCAACCTGCTTGTTTATGAATTGCTTTATAGTTAAGACTCTGTGAATAACATGCACCTCTGCAAGTTTCACAGATGAAAGCTGCATAAGCAGTGACTGTATAACTTAGGTGTAAGTAAGTAAGTAAGTAAGTAATTTATTTCACTTAAAGACACTACACCTAAAGAGCTCTAGCACTATCATTCTGTCAAAACTATTGCTATGTTCATGTCTTACAAAAAGTTCTTGCTGAAACATCTTTTTCTTGTTGTCTTCTATACTCATTTACTCTGATATGCTCAGATAGTCATAGATAAGATTGTAGACACATTTTAAAGATAATTCTACAAATGTTTGATGTTCTATGATCAGTGATCAAAGCAGACATTATGTGGCTACAGAGTGCATGTTAATGAGAGAGAAAATGATTAATGAAAAGTAATAAATCTTATTGTCAAACTTAGTTGATAGTCAAGTCTGTCAGTGTTTAAAGCAAATTTAATGATGACTTTAACAGCTGTCATATCTAATGATCAGTCTTTTAAATCTGATGACACTTTACTTTTTAAACATTAAGAAAAAGCACTTTCTCTTACTATAAAATACTACTGCAGAGACACTCTTTCTGTGATTTATCTGATGCAGCAGAACAGAAAGTGCTTTATGTTTTCTTTTTTTATGTTACAGACACAGTTCAGTGATTCAGCAGCATCTATTTTATATAGATATTTGTTGATTCTACTCATAATTATATGTAATTAAATGAGTATCTTCACTTCTGTCTTCTTTAAACTATCATAAAGCTTCTTAATATGTTTATCTGACAGTGCTCTGTTCAGCTTTGTTATGAAGTCTTTTACTTTTTTTAATAAAGTATATAACTTTTTCATGATCTCTATGACTCTTTTTGTGATGATGAGTTGCACTTAATAAAAGAAAAGCTTTAAGAAAGCTTTCTATCTTGTAAAGTTCTGCACTGTCTTCTTTGTCACTGTCTATTGTTGTAATGTTATTTTTATTGACAGCTAAATACACTGTATTTAATTCTCTTGTTGCAGAAGCTTTTTCACAACTTAATATATGACTTTTATGTCTGTTTGCTCTGACTATTACTTAAGTTGCATCAGTCTCTGAATTGCTGAAAGATTCTAAGTAATGATGTATATATTTTATCTATAAATATGATTAGAAAGACATCTTAAAGTCTGACTGATTGTTAACAATTTGACTGTATAAGAATTTTGCTTCTTTCTTAATCTTAACATTCTTAAGTATGTTACATATTGACTCATTATAACATCTTTTTTTATGTCTATAATGACTTCTTCTATCTTAATCTTGCCATTTCTGACAGATGCACTTGTTGCAATGATGATGTCTTAAAGAATGTTAATAAAAGTCTGTTTATCTTTTTTCTTTTTTATTGTGTCTGCTTATAGATAAAAAGTCTATAACTGAATACTATAAAACTTTATTATTTTCATTCTGTTATAAAGTATCTCTGAATATTCAATATCTAACTTATTGAGCAGAGAGTTAAACTGTTGAGTCTATGTTGTGTTAAGCTTAATCAGTAAATTTAAGATAGACAGTATTTATAATCTGATTTATATTGTTATTGCTTTCTCAGTCTGTCAAAGTTGCATAAGCTTTAAGTAAGTCTCTGTCTCTGCTATAATTATGAAGACAATAATAAAAATATCTATTACTGTTTAAGTCTTTATCTTCTGCACTCTATTAAAGATAATCATTACTCTGATATTACAGACATATCTTCAGACTATTATAGCATAATTTACTACTGATGCTATCATGCAGATAAACAGCTGTCTTATTATCAATAAAAAGATTATTTATAGTTTCTTAAGAGTCATAGTCATCTTTAACTTCTTAATAACTATTAAAGTCATATAAGTTCTGTAGCAAAGTTCACTATCTATGATCACTTCAAGCAGCTTCACTTCAATAACTAACTGCACTTTTTGTTTCTTAATCTTAACTGTTGTATTGCTTAAACAGACATCAATTCTTATAAAGTAAATCAGCACTGTCTTTTCTTTTTTAAAGATAATGTTACTTCTCTGTTCTTATGCTGTAGCTTTTAATATAATTCTTTAAATACTTTCAATATTAATCTCTGCTGAGAAGTCTGTAACTTATGCTATATAATTATCAATAAATATTAAGACTTCTTCATTACTATTAATCTTCTTTTTCACTAGATCAGCATTGAAAAAAAAAAATAAAAATAAAAATAATAATAATCTCTGTAGTAAATCTGCTTGCAGTAATTTCTGCTTCTTTAAGTCATATCTATTTACTGATAGTATTGTTATTCAATTAGAGCAGAAAGTGTTCATTTATTGATACAGTGATAATAATATATGTTTTATATACAATTTTTGCAGTAGTCTTTTCTTATATACTCTATTGTATACATCTTTAATGTTAAAGCTAATCAGACTAAGTATCTTTCTTTGATATTACACTTTATAGATTTTTTCTTATAATAGTATTAAAACTTATTCAGTGAACTGTTGCTTTCTGACTTTAAAGTAATTGATAAATAGTAAAGTATATATCTTTACTACATATAATAGTCTGTTTGCTATCACTGTCTTTAAAGTCTTGTTTAGAATAGATAGTAATGATATTGAATATTATACTTTTGCTTTTGTATAGTTTTTTTTTCTCAGCTTCATTAAAAGTAATATCTTAGCATTTTATCACTGACTTAGTAGCTCTTTCTTATTCAGTGATAATTGAAAAAGATGTAATATATAATGTTTTATTACTAACTATATCTATCATCATATTATTACTGACAGACTGTCATCTTCTGCAGTTTTTTATAAATTAACAGTCATTATTTTGCTTTTCACTTTCTGTAGTGTCAGATACAGCATGCTTATTGACTCTTTTGCTGACACAAGTGATTTATCTTGTATCTTTTTAAAAAGCAAAGAAAAAAAAATATTCAATAATTCTATAATCTGCTCTTAATTATCTGCTGTTATTAAACTGTTCTTTTTTATCAAAGATAATATCTTATCAAAGTATAAGTCATTAATTAAGTCAATGTATCTGACAGTCTGTCATATATTTATATTATTAAATAAAAAGTCATGTCAATGTGCTTTCTTTTAATTTTAAATTGCATCATAATATATTTTTGCTGCTTCTCTTACTTAAACTTCTAAATTAAGTGCTGACTCTGTCTGTCTTTGTTATACTCTTGTGCAATTTCTTACTCTTATATATTCAATTTACAAATGTATTAAGTCTGTTATTCATTACTATTTAATATATAAAAATGACTTCACTCTAAGCATTAACTTCTACACTATATTTCAAACTGTATCTGTCAGCTCATCTATCTGCTCTTATACTGATATGTTTAGAAAGAGATTTCTAAGTCTGTGTGTCAGAACTGCACAAATTTTATTTTAGAAAGTGTTTTTAAAAAGAAGTCTTTTCTTTCTTGACTGAGATAATAAGATCATATTGAATGCAGTTATTATAGCTTAATAATTTAATTTATGCTCTATTTCATAAACTTTGCATCTTATTATAGCTGCAGCAAGCTCTGATATAATTAATGTTAAGTTAATGATTATTTTTATCTTCTTTACTGTCATGTTTTAATTTCTCTCAGAAGCAGACTATGCATAGCTTAAGTATTTATTAATTTAATAATGAGATTAGCTTTACTCTGCCTTGCATTGATCACTGTATTCTCTCTTTATAGTTAATTATAATAATTGAAGTTACTCAGTAGTAGTATTTATAATTTCTTAAGAGCTTTTCTTCTTGCATCATTGATAAGCTTGTTGATGAGATGCATAGCTGTAATTAAAATTTGTTTATTATTGTATGATATATATATTGAAACTATTAGCACTGTATATTCTTAAAGATACAGCATTACAATCATTAAATTATAGAAGTCAATCAGTACTTGCTTTGCTTCTATATCTTTATAAATTCATAACATACTTTTTACTGTTCATCTGTTCTCAGATTACATAATAAACAGTATTTTAATTTAATTTGCATGTTCTATAGAAGTAATTATTAACTTGTTGCTCACTCTTTAGACATAAAGCTCAGACACTGCTATAGTACTATAGTGTTGAAAACTTACATTATTCATTAAGCTTAATTGTATACTGCTTTGCTTCTGCACATTTAGCTGAGTCATCTGAAGTGTACTATTCATTATAAGATGAGTAAAGCACTCAACAGTTTTTGCTGTACAATTTATGAGACTCATTATAAGATACATACTTCAGTATTACATTGCAGCTGTAATGATTGTGTCTTTCTGTAATATATTTCACACAGATAATCATCTTTTTATAGTTATAAATCTTATAATTTATACTCTGACAATTGTAGCATTAATCAGATTTAAAATACTTCTCAAAGATGTTGATAAATTCTGATTTATTATTAACATAAAAGTAATCTTCTTACAGTAATCTGTTAATATCACTGTCTCTGTACAGATACACAATCATAAAACTGTACACTTTATCATTATTCTTTCTGCTAATTCATGCCATCTTTGTCACTAAAATCCCATTTTTCTTTTTCAGTAACTTTATAATTTCTGATAGTAGTAGCTTCTCTGTAAAAAGAACATCATCTCTATACATATTATCAACTTTAATGAAGTATAGCTGATCTCTGAATACTTTTAAGTCACTTATAATAATTTTCTCAGTCACTTTCTTTATTATCTTTGTCTCTTGAACATTTCTGCTCATAATTTAGATGCAGTTATGATTCTTGATATCTTTCATTATTGCTATACATTTTCAGTTTTCTTTATCTTATTACTTGTAAATCTCTTTCTCTATGACTTTTCTCACTATGACAGAATTAACTTTCAATTTCTTTACTGCATCTGCTCAGAATGTATTAATAGTGCAGTATGACATGTTAATATATATTGATGATATAATTAGTTCTGATGAAACAGATAAAATGTTGCTAAAGTGACTGTTGAGTGCTGTTTTTACTATTGCAGTATAGATTAATGATTCTTCTGAGAGAATATAAATGCTTTATTTTTATGCATTTACTAAAATCATATTTTCTATCTTCAAAGTCACTGTTTCTGCTTTCAAAATAGTTGCTTTGTTTAGCAGTCTCTGAATAGTCATTTCTTTGATGTCTAGTTAAATTTATAGTATTATTACTTGCTCTTTTATCTGTAAAGTAAATGTCATCATTAATATAATAAAGTCTGCTCTTATCTTCTGTATAAAATCTAATAGATCTACTGCAGATGTATTGTTACTTATTTTAATTGATAAAAAATTTAATTTTATTTCTATATTACTTACAGTGTCACTCTCTTCATTCTAACTAGCATCTCATGCTTTTTATATCTTCTGTAAGAAAGTCTTTCTTTACTTAAAGCTTCTTTTCTTTATATTGATTGTTCTGATATAATCAGGCATCATATAACTATTCAGAGCTAAGTTTCAAGTTTGATTCTTGTAAAGTTTTTAAGATTTTAAAATTAAAATAAATATATAATAAGCTGTAGCACTGATTGATGTGCAGTCTGATGCTGAGTTTTGAATTTAATTCTTGCAAAGTTTTCAAGATTTAATTCACTGAGTTTCTATAATATAATATACAATCACTATCAATCTATGTAATTGCAAGAAGTCTGCACAGAAATAGCTAGCAAGTTATTAATCAGATTATATCTCTTTTATAATAGTAGTATTTTTAATACTTTCAGCAGCTGATCTTTATCAAAATTTGTTTTTAAATGCAGCAACTTTAGTGTCAGTGATGCTCATTGCTATACATAAATGAGTTAAGTTTCTTACTTTAAAGTTAAAGATTGTCTAAAGTTGAAGTATAATTAAGTAATGCTTCTTAAAATTATCTATGTCTCAGCATACTTATCTCAGAGCATGATTGACTGTAAAGTAAACAATTTAGCTATGCTTACACTCAGAGACATATTTAAGTTTAACAGATTTAACTCATTTAAGTCAGTGTTTTAGAACTGTTTCTTTAGCTTAAAATTGCATTCAGCTTTGCAAGGCTACACTATGAGACTATATATGAAACTAGTTACTATACAAGACTGAGCATTATACAAGATAGAAAGTGTCAGAATTGAAGCTCAAAGCTATGAGTGCTGAAATTAATCTCAGAATAGATAAAAGTCAAAAAGTAAATTTCAGACAGTACAGACTTGTTATTATAGTAGAGACTAGTCATTATAAAAGTAACTTTTTAATTAATCTATTTTCAGTAACTACTTAACAGATCAGTCTAATAGTCAGACTTCTTAGAAATAGTTTGAGAAACAGAGTACTATTAAATAGCTATATCTAGAAACTATCACACTTTTTCTTTATAAACTTAAGTACTTCATCATTCTCTTATCTCAATCACTACTGCTATTATACTTAAACATGATGTGCAAAGAACAAAAAAGAAAAGAGAACAATCTCAGTGCAAGAATTAAAATTTTAACTAAAAAGACTTATAAGCTTGAAAAGCATAATAATATTAAGATAGCACTAATCATCATTAAAAACAGTTGTTTTATCATCTATAAATCAGTTAATCATGAGCTCTGATTACTGTCTATAAAGTAGATTGTAAGTTTTTATCATTTTTAAGCATATAATTCATATTAATTTAAAGTAAAAAATCTCATATTTCATTTCTAAGAACATGCTTTCACACAATATTGAATTAAGGCTGCAACAGAGCATAAAGAACAACTAGACTTAGTGTGACAAAAATTAAGAGAAGAAAAAAATATAATTGATAATGCTATAAAATATAACACTATTAAGCTCAAAGACTGATGTAATGCATCTTAACTACATAATTTTTAAAATGTATAATACTATTAAGCATCAATCTATTTTTAATGCACTCTAAATGACAATAGATCATTATCTGACTCATTAATTTCTTATTAAAATGAATTTCTTTATAATCAATCAGCAAAAACAGATCATCATTTGTTCTGATACAGTATCTTTGTTGAGTCTTATTACAGATCAAAGAGAAACTTTTAAAATTTAAAAAGATTTTAAATCTGAAGATGCTTTCTTGAACAAACTGAATGAACTATTATTGAGTATTACTGAGAAGATAAAATCTTCTTAAAGTTAAATTTCTTTTATACTCTGATACAATAAAATATTGATGTCAAGAATTCAGTTTGACTTCTTTTTCATTGCTAGTGTTTCTCACACTTTAGCAGAATAAAAATGTTAGTGTTAAAGCTAATTAATACTATAACAATGTAAATAGCATTTAAAAGTGTGTGCTGAAGCTTCTGTCTTGACTGAATTAATAATGTAGATTATATGAGAAATTAAGAGAAAAGAAAAGACATTATTAATTATATTTTCTTAAAAGTGAGAGATTATATAAAGTAGCAGCATAATACTTAAAGTATATATGATCATCTAAAATCACTCTGTTCTTCTGACAGACTGAGTAAGAATAAAGAATTGAATCATTTAACTGATAGAATATAAGATGTCTTTTTATATGCTTACAGACTTTACAAAAACAGCTAAGCTGTTTATAGCAGAAAAGACACTATCTGCTTAGACAAATCAGTGAAACTAACTTATATTCTGAAGTTGTATTTTTTTTAATTCTTTATGTGCAATTATAAGTGCAATTTTGTTCATGTAAGACTTCTTATACTTAACATAATGCAATCAATGCTGTAATGATCTCAATTTAATCTCTGAGACTGACTTTGTATATAAACTCTTAATACAGAAGTTCAGCAATACATTTTTATTTTATTAAACAGTGCTTTATCTTTAAAGACATTCATTCTGTTGCATTCAAATCAAGAAATGACAGATTGAGTTGTTCATTTACTTTATAAGTATTAATAATGTCAAAAAACTGATTACAGAATTTCTTTACTGCAGTCTTTCTCAACTTTATCTTAAAGCATTGTAAAGCATTCTCAACTTTCTTATACAGCTAATATATCTTGCTTCTCTGAGTCTTTGCATTCTTTATGCTACTAAAAGCATAATCAGTCTTTTAAAACAAACTATCTTATAGTTATTGATACTTTATTATATTTAAATGTGTTTTTATCTCACTTGTGAAGACACTGCACTTAATTAAAGCACATGAATTAGCAAGCTGACTTATATAATTGATGATTTTAAGAAGAGCATTAGCTAAAAAGTGCTCAAGAAATGCTGTCTGAACATTGCACTGAATCTGTTAGTTAATATACACTTGAAAAATCTCAGCATTCTTGTAGTTTATAACTTGTTAAAGCATCTCTTGAGATATCACCACTAAAGTAAGATTAGCAGCTGCAGATATATAATAAAAATTAAAAAGATATATCATTTACAGCTTTGTCTGCTTCTTGTTGAATATTGTATGACACTAATATTTGTGAAAACTCAACTGCAAAGCTTAGTTGTTGAAGATAATAGAGATAAGTATGATAGTGTAGTGCTTTAATATTAAATGTTTGAACTTCATTCATTGATAACATTGCTTAACAAAATATTAATGTTTTCAATATTGATTTCTTTTATTTTAAATGCAAACTGTATCATAATTTCTTAACTTAAATTTGAAATAGCTGCTCTGAGCTTTTGATGTTGAATTTAAATGTATTATCAACAATTACAATTGTTATCATAAGCATAATAACATTGAAAATCAGAGTATCAATCTCAGTTAATAAGAAGATTTTGCTGTAAATAAAGTTAACAAGTAGTCACAAAAGAAGCTTGCATAGATAACTTATCTTTTACTTTGTCTTTAATGTTTTTTTATGTATCAGAGATCTATTTTAAGAGCAAGCAAATCATAGGTTTTAGCTGAATTTAAAAGAAGAAAAGAATTAATGTCTTTATAACAGACTGTTTTCATCAGTTTTTTCTTATCTAAATAATTTAAAAAGACTTTTACTGTTCTGTTATTTATCTCATTGTTTTTGTTGTCATTCTTATTGTTCATCTTTATATCATTATTCTCATTCTTATTATTTATCTGCATGCACTCATCATCTATTTTGTCTGCTTTTATATTTTCATTCTTATTTTCATTCTCATTGTCATCCTCATTTTCTATTGAACAGATCTTGTATTCTTTTATATTTTTAGTTATATAAATTAATGTCCCTGATCTTGTGACAGTATATGCTGAGATAAGAATTAAAAATAAGACTTATAATTGTTGTCACTCATCAGAGTATATCATTACATCTAGAGTTTAATGATAGTAAAGAACTAAATAAACATCATTGACATTCATAATTGACTTTTCTTAAATAGAATAAATAAGATTGTATGTCATAGTTAGATCTTCATTGATATACTATAATAAACTGATTAGTATTTTTGATTTTTATAATGCAACTGTAGTAGAATTCTTACATCATTAACTTCATTTACAACTGCAGCATGTAGACTTCAATTAATACACTTTTAATACAATATATATCACTGTCTTCAGTATTAATGAACACTGCTTCTTTTTTATAGTCTCAGATAGAAGTCAAGCATTTATTTCAGAAAGATCATAATGTTTTTTTTAAAAGTATGTTTAAGATACTGCAGTCAATCTTTTCTCAGCAATATACAATGTCTGTTAAGTTATCTTGTTAGCTATTTGTCTTTAGAAAGAAAACATCATAAAATCATATATACTTACTTAATTCACTTGTTCTTTAGCTCATAAATATTGTTTTTAATAAAGATAAAGTGCACTTTCCATACAGTGCTCTTCTTTGCTAAGACTTTGCAGTGTTGTCAGTAATATTTAGCTGTAAGCTTCTGAGTTGTAAGCTTTTGAAAAGTTATTTATTGTTTTGTTTTGATACAATGACTGACTGAATACATAAAAGTCAAATTATAAAAGAGTGATTAAGCAAAAGTACTGTATACTTGAGTGACAGCTTAATCTGAATGATCAAAGAGAAATTAATAGACAATGAGAAACAATAAATGTAACTTATGAACAGATCAGTACTTATAGAGTATACAGATATAATGAAGTCTTATTTTAAGATATTTATAAGAAAATACTATTTCAAGAAGTCTGTCAATTGATTATGAGAAAGTTACAACATAAATTGACTGCTGAGAAAATTGTAAAACAGATTAAAATTTACTTAACAGCTATAAGTAAAAGTTTTACACTCTGAGTAAAATAGCATTTAAATCTTCTCAATTCAGCAAACATCAAACTATGAAACTTGCATTTATCTGTAATAACAATATAGTTATATATTCTGTAAATATAGTATTGCTTGTCATCAGTCAGCAAATAAATCAGAAAAATAAAGTAAAATTTATATTTTATTTTCTGCTATACAGCAGATAGTCAATGATCTGTTGTAGATATCTTTTAATATTGTGTTAAATTATGTTTGAAGAAGTAAGTTTGTTAACTTTATTAAGATTAATGTTTTACTGTTGTTTTAAAAGATATTTAAAAAAATTAAATTAAACAATTAAACACTGCTTATGATGTCAGCACTCAGCAAATAACATTAAACAACTTAAAAAATATCAATTTTTAAAATTTTTAAAGTATATATCTTTCTAAATCTTTGATTCTTATCAGCAAACTAATTTAAAAAAAATTATCTTAATAAATACTTAATCAATAGTGATTCAATTAAGTTTCTAAATCTGATATCTTTATTATAGTAATTATTTTGCTTAAAGTTTTCTTAAATATCTCATTTTTTTATAACTATTACTTAAAGTAAGTTGTCTCTGACTTTGACTGCAAAACATTTGTCAATAATGAAGAAAGAAATTTTGAAAAGCTAAATAATACATAATGCTGTAAATGCTATAATGATTGTACAACAGTAATATATTTTATTATAAAAGCTCTTTTAACACAAAACTTCTGAGTGAGCAGTGTAATGTTGTTAATAAAAAAAACAATAAACTTTTTGTTTAAACTTTCTGCTAATTATATGCATAAAACAATCAGCTTAAAATCTTTAAATTAAAGTTTCAGAGTACTGAATACAGTAATTAGATAGAAAGCATTATATATTAAAGAATAGTATTTTATTTATAGAAACTATATATTTTAATAATAGTATAAAAGCACTTTGTCTTTATTTCTTTATAAAACTATCTTTTATAATTTATTTACTGTATTTTCTATCAACACAATATATAATTTCTTGCTTTCTATTATTAAAAGTTTTACAATTAACTGCTTTTGACTGAACTGTAGCAGTAAAAGCTTCAATACTGAATTTAATAACTGAAAAAAAAACTTAACTAAAGTAATTAATGCAAAGAAACATTGACAATTACTGTTAAACTTATAAACAAAGATGCTGTTTAAATATACTATGTTGAAGCTGTAAATTTTAACAAATTTTTTTAATTAAAATGTAAAACAATATTGAGAAACACTATATACAAAAGAACACTGAAGTCAGCACTGTATATAAAGTAAAATAAAATTACTTAAAATTTTTTCTTTTTTTTAAATCTATCTGTAAAGTTCAACTTCTGATATCATTGCAGTGATGTTTTTGAAAAGTCAATAATTATAAAATTATTGTAATTATATTGATAAGTTATACATAGCTTTTAATAAAAAGAATCAATTTAAATCTATAAAAAATAAACTGTAACAGCAGCAACACACTCAGCAAACAGAGTGTATAGCAAAGCTAATTAAAGTAAAATATTAAGTTATTTCATTTTATCTGTTATTGCAATGTCAGCAATGAGTTACATAGTGAGCACTGATGAATTACAAAAAAAATGTAAAAACTTTGCTATACTTTTAATTACACTTAAATCTTAACAACAAAAGAGCAGAAAACAACAAATTATTATGAAAACTGTAGATGCTAAATGACATACTATAATTAATAGACTTAATAAATTAACTAATGATCTCTTAAAGTTAAAAGAAGCAGATCAACAACAGAATACAGTGTTAAATGTAATTTAATAAGTAAGAGCTTTTTGAATACAGATAAACTGAAATAAGAACTTTATATAAAGAAAGCTTTTAAAAATTGAGAAAAAGCTGAATAATTTAACAAAAAGTGATAATTCAATGAATTAAACTTAGCTGAACATGTGAGAAAAGCAAAGTTCAGTAAATATATAAGTAAATATTACAGTGCAGAGTGTCTGTCAGTTAGTTAAACTTCTTTTGCAGTGCACTGTAGTTAAAGTGTAACTTTTAAATACTTAAAATAAATTATTTACAGAGTTTCTTGTTACAGTTAAGCTTTTAATTGCAGGCATCTATACAGTAAAACAGCTACAGAGCAGCAACATTAAGATATTAGTTTTAGATCAATGCATTAAGAATTAAGTACTTAATCAGTTATAGATGAACAATCTTTAAATTTTTTAACAAGATTACTTTATAAAACTTTAAGATATTTTTTTCTTCACATCAATTGACAGTAAAAAGAATGTAAACAATATCTTTTTTATATAAGATATATGTACTGCATTCAGAGTCATAGTACTTACATTTAATATTAATAAGATTTGCTAACTATATGCATCAAAACAGTATGAGTCTCATCTACTAGCAGGCAAAATCAGAGAGATCTTTGTAATCAGTCTTTTTATATAGATGCTGCAATACAAGATTATTCAAAAAGAACTTATTATTAACTTTTAGCTATATAATGCTTATTTTTATAATTATGACACATAGATTCAACAGTACTTTAATTGTAAACAGTAAGGTTACACTCAGTCTGTCTGTGAAAAGACAGTGAAGTGCAGTATATATGTAAATATACATTAAACTATGAACTGCTTTAAGAAAAAAGTATTATGTATAAACTGCAGTCAAACACACAAAATCTTAGTTAAGTCAAGTTCTTTGCATCAGAATTTAGTGAAAGTGCATAGAAAAATTACTTAATGCAGAAAGAAGTATCAATAAATCTCATAAAAAAAGATATGACTGAATCTAAATTTTCTTTATATTAAACATCTGAATTCTTCAATTTAACTGTAAACTTACAAACTACAAAGCAACAAAACTCATTCTAAATGCAGCTGACTTAAACACTCATTACATGCTGATTATATAAAAATAGACATTCAACAAATATATAAACTTTATTTATTGCTCATAAGATTACAGTCTAACAAGCAACAGCAATTCAGCATTCAAGATATGCTTTATAGTTAGCAAAAAAATCTCAGCTTATATCTGATTCTTTTAAATATATAATTAATATATAACAGCACTACAGCTGCATCATATTAAAGATATAATCATCATCAATATATACAACTTAAAAAGCAATGAACTTCAAATTCAGTCATAGCAAGCTATACAGCAAGTTATTCAGAAGATTAAGAAAAAAATCTTGCTTTTAAAAGACTTTAATGTGCATTATTTGTTCTAAGATAGCTCACAGATTATCAGTAAAGTGCAGTTAAAATATTTTTATACTGTAACAGTAGTAAATAATTTCTCATTGCTCATCTTATGCAGACTGTTAATCTGAAAAAAAAGTAGTCTAAAAATACAATTATAAAGCTCATAAAAAAGCTAGTTACAGAATGAATTGCTGACTCAATAGAGATGTATAGTCTTTTTTTATAAAATTAAATAAAAGCTAAAAAGCAAAAATTGACTCTTACTGCTCTAGAGCTGCTTATGTTATGTGTTAATACTGTATAAAAAGTAAAGTCAGAATGTATGATGTTGATATTTAATTTAAACTTAAGTAAGATATTTAATAATGTTTTACATAAAAGACTGCTGCACATTATGTAAATTGCAGACTTTTCATCATAAATTATTTATATTATAAAATGCTTTCTGACTGAGTGACATACAAGAATAATCTTTTCAGAATTTAAAAGCAACTGAATACTTACAAAATTAAACATTTTATAAGAATTTTCTTTTTTTTCAATTTTATTTTTTTTCTTCATATCAGAACTACTGACAATCTTTGAGTGCTTAAAGAGCAATATTATAACATTTAACTTTGTAAATAATATAAATTTAATTACATAAAACATCTCTGCTCAGATAAACTGTCATAGACTGAAGTTAGCTTACAGTTGATATATTGTATGAGTAAAAAAATATAAAGTAAGATTTGCATCAGACAAATATTAATTAATTTACTTTATAAGATGTCAAAAAGATCTCAATAAAAACTTGATGAGTACTGTATATTTTAATAATTAAGAAATTTCAATAAAGACAACAATCTGTGTATTGAGTGTTTAAATAGATGCAAAATTAAAATAAAAGAAGTATATGCAGCAGATAGTTCAGAAAAAAAGTATGACATTTAAGATTTTTTTATATATTATAGTTTTCACATAAAAATCATTTATAAAGTAATTTCATCTTCTTTATACAGCAGTGATTCAATCAGTTATACTTTACAGTTTGCAGATATAAAGTCTGTAAAATAATAATATTTTATTAATATCACTCATTAAATCACTAAAGTATCTACAGAATTGCTGTCTTCATAGAGTAATAAAAGTCTATAAAAGAACTTTCACTGCTGCACTGAAATAAAAGTCAAATGTTATGTCAGTGAATCTATATATAAAACATAAGATAATACAAAAATCTCTTAAGACAGCTAGTTACTCAATTGCTGTAAAGATTAATTAAGCAGTAAATACAGTTTAAGCATTGCTTTAATGCTTAACTGAAAGAACACTGATAAGATATTAATATAGTGCAGTTTTTATACTTAAATCAGTAATAACAGTTAAGTATTTATAAAAAAGAGTACTGTCACAAGCAAAAAAGCAGACATAGCAATAATCAGAGATATAATCAGTAAGTATATAAAAGACTTTGAACAGATGAATAAGTCTTAAATGAAGATGAAAATAAACTTATAAGATAAAGTAACAAAAAGCAATAATATAAAAGACAGACTGAATGCAGTCAGTTTATTTGCTTTATAATAATTTATTTAAATATAAAGCAACAATATTATTTTTACTTCATACAGAAATATTGAGTTTAAATGTCTGACTAATTTCTGTAAAAGTATCAGAAATTGATAAGTGCTGTACTTGTAAATGATTAGTGTAAATTATATATTATATTCTTTTTTTCTATTTAAATCACATCAACTTTCATACTCTATACTTTTAAAGAACAGAGCTCACAAACCTTTATAATATTTTGTTTACAGCAGTCAGCACTCATTAAACAGTTAAGTAACTTGCTGTCAGTGATTTTCTTAGTTATTTCAGTCTTATGTGACAAATTACTTAAAAGAATATCTCAAACTATAATGATCTTGCATATCTGAATGTTTAAACAGAGATTTATTGAATTAAAGTAGATTTAATGAATGCAGAGAGATTACTTACTAATTAATGAAAGTAAATGTTTAAAAGACAAATTAATTACAGATATATTGATGCATGCAGAAAACAGTAATAATAAGTCAGCATCTTATTTGTAGAGTGTCTGTGAGACAGAATTAAGATTATTTTTATTTTTTTTTTTTACAAAGATGATTTGTTCTCATAGATCTAGATAGAAACTGAATAGAAAGTTAATAGAATAAATAATATATAACTTACAAGTAACTATTTGCAACAAAGCAGATAAAATGCTTCTTAAAACAGTAAAATACTGTAGATGAGAATTTACTCTTAAAATAATAGTTTAAATAAATACTTAACTTATGTTCAAGAAGATTTCTTGTTGAGATGTAGTGATGTGTGTTTTTTATCAGAAATAACTTGCATAAATTGTAAAATATTAAAAAATAATGCTTAAGCTTCAATAAACACTGAGAAATCTGTAATTTTGATAATAACAGCTGAACAAAAAGCAATATATTGTTGAAAATAAATATTTAACTTATTTAATCTTTATTAACATAGATGACTCAGCTGATATATACACTACTTTAATAGTAATAAGATTGATTGATATATCTGTAGTAAATAATATTAAAAGAAAATACTAAAAAATTATCAAAAATTCTTTTATATTCTTTAGAGCAAAAGTGTATAGAAGAATTTTATGCAAAGAAATGAAATATCTTTATTAAGTAATTAATATAGTAATCATTTTAAAATAAAGACTGAAGCAGAACTCAAAAGAAAAAGAAATGATGAAAAAAAAAAATTTAAATTAAAAAAATATATTTACTCTTAAAATATACTGCTCAGACAATGTTTCTTCAGTGACAGCTTTATTAATAACTTAATTAAGACAAAATTACATTTTTATTAATACATAAAAAAAAGTAAAAGATACTTTTATATGTTCTGCTTAACAGTAACATAAAACTAAAATAAATTCTTAAGCTGCAATAAATTCTTACAGAGTTTCAGAATCTTTAATAAGTTTTGATATATTTATTGATTAATTTTTGTATTTTTTAATTATAGTTTTATAGTTATTGTGAAGTTATTCAGTAATATTATTAAAAGAATATGAATACTTATGCTATACTATATCATTTAGTAAAACTTTTAAACTATATTATCTATGAATATGTCTTAATCAAAAGAGTTAAAAAGAGAAGTAAAAGAATATTGACTGCAATCAATATAAATAAAGTTTTTATTTAGTTTTTGATGCTAATTTTACTTTATTTTATAGAAACAGCTAAAACATCACTTTTTAACATTTTTACTCAATGAAACTGCATCTATTAACTTTTACTGACAGTGAACATCAGATAATTAAATATATTATTAAAGTTTAATAAATTATTTAAAAGTTTAACTAATCATTAATAATGAGTTTTATAAGTTTAATAAATTACTTAAAGATTTATTTAAACAAAAACTTGATAAGCTTGTCAGCAACTATTTTTTAATTGAGTATAAAGTTTATTTAAATTTAATTATACTTATGCAGATTTCAAATATTATAATAAAAAATATTAATGTATTTTGACTGCTTATATACATATATATTTTTAATTAAAGTCAAAGTGACTTAATTATTTTCTTTAAGCTAAATAAATAAAGCTACTTAATAAGCTTTATATTACATTCTGATCAGAGATTTCTCTGATATAGAGGCTAAAGATTAAAGCTTATGATATAAGAGAGTTTTAAATATATTAAGTTAATCAATAGCTAGTAGTATACTAAGTAACAATTGCATTGAACAAGCTCATCTTCTTAGAAAAGATAGTCTGTTTATATACTAAAAACTTAATGCTTTCAGACATTGAGTCAATAGCTTGTCTGATTAACTCATTAAGTTAACTGCTCAACAGCTTAAGCTGTTAAGTTTTTTTATATTTTATTGTATACTTTATCTGTGTTCTCTTCAGTACATTTAGTCTACATAAGCAATAATTATAACATCATTCTTTTTTTTCTAGGCACTAGTTCTCTAAATCTTTATAAGTAAAAGTATATAATCTTTTATTGCTTTATTATCACTATGCTTTCTGACAACTGTCTTTGTACTATTAAAGAAATTAACTTTTTAAATTATTCTTCAGTGATATTCTGTCATTACTGTTCTTTAAAGTCTTGTTTTTATATCATCATAAATGATTATAAAAAATATACTAAATGCACTTATTGTAAAAGTCTCTGCATCAGTGTTTCATAAGAGACTCTTAATAGAGCTTGTGAAAAGCTTAAGATAAATATTCTTTAGATAAAAATTAATTAATTTTGACTTTTTATTGAGCAGACTTATATTGCTGCTAAACTTAACTGTCTTTACAAGACTCTGAAACAGACTTAAAGTTATACTAAAAAAAAAACTCTCTGTCTTCTGCAGAAGTTATCTGATAACAAAAAGATTGTTATAACTTTTTTAACTAAAACTCTAACTCAATTCTTTAATAAAATACTGACTAAGTTCTAGCAATCTAATTCTGTACTTTTTTCTTAAAACATTAAAGCATTCTCATACAGTTCTTAAGATTTTCATTAAGTTCTTAAGTGTTTTTTGAGATATTTTAATCTTTTTATTTGATAAAATAATAAGCTTTTTCACTAATCATTCTTTTTTCTAGAATGTTCTCTACTTCATATTCAGTTTTAAATTCAACAGATATCAGTATAACTTGAAGTGATATGAACTGATTGCATTGTTGAAGCATTAATGTATAAAATACATCTTTTAAAATAAGTTTAACTCATAGCTTAACTTCTTAATGTTTCTTTTGATTATAAATGATTCAATATTTTTATTTATGAGTTTCTTACTTTTCTTCTTCATTTACATATTGTTTATCTGTAAATATACTCTCTCATCAACTTTAAATAATTTTATCTCTGTTATCTGTTTCTTCTACTTCTTAATTCTCTTCATAAAATCAGTATACAGTTTCTTAAGCTCAGTAATATTTAATATTACTCTCTTACTTTAAGATTTGTGCACTTACAGATCTCTTTAAATCTTTAAGTGATATTTATAGTTCACTTTAAATGATATTTTTTCTGTAGTTTTGTTTTACACATTATTTTATATAAACTGTATTATTAACAACAGCTGTACTCAGTTGCTCTGCTTTATGTTAACATAGTATTATAAGTATGTTTTAACTGTCTGATTCATTTATTTGCTTTATTTATTCATTTATAAATAATATACTGTTAACATCTTATGTTTTATCTTAAGTTCTGCTGTAAGCATTTCTCAGAACTTACTCATAAACAGTTTATCTTTATTAATAATAAACTTCTTTAATAGTCTATGATTGCTAATCAATTCTTACAGTATAATGTACATCAATACTGATGCTGTTGCAGTCTCTTTGAATAAAATAAACATTATATACTTCATTAATTTATTCACTATAATCAATATACTGTTAAATCTGACTTCTTATGCTGAGTTCTTGAACTTTAATAGCTTAATAATAAAGTTCATAATAACAGACTTTCAGAGTGCATTCAGTGTATTTAGTTATATTACTTTATTGTAACACTTATCTCTCTGAATCTTATTGCATCAGTATAAATTGCATTTAATGATGTATTCTGTAATTCAATTACAAAGATTATCTATGTTGCATCTTCTTTATACAAAATCTTCTGTACACTTAACTTCTAAATGTTCATCAGCTCAGCTATTATAACATACTTTAATAAGTTTATCATTCATTAAGAAAGCATTCTTCATCTTAAATATTGCTGCTAAGTCTTTTATGAGTGTTTCTTTTTTATCTTCACATAGAATTTCAGTATAAATCATTTTCACTTCTTTATGATCAAATCATCTACTTAAAGTGTCTGCATCACTGTTCTTATTATTTTTCTTGTAATAAATCTAAAATTCAAAGTCTGCAAACTGTTTCACTCAATGAATCTGTTGCTGATTCAGTTGCTTAATTGTTATAAAGTTTCTCAGATTCTTATGATTTATAAAGATCTAAATAGACTTGCTTATATCTGCAAAATAAGATTTTTAATCTTGTAGTGCTTTTACTATTGCAAGAAATTTCTTATTATAAATCTTATATCTTTTCTTGAGTTCTGATAGCTTTCTAAATCAATATACAATAGACTTTTTCTGTCTGTCTTCAATCTGATATAGATATGCTTTAACTGTAAAATTCAATGTGTTGATTTTCAGTATCTTTTTACATACTTAATTGAGTATTTACAGATGTGTCATTTCATTAAGACTTTTCTTTAATATATAAAATGCATTTTTCTGTTTTTTATCTCAATGCTATCTCTTGTTCTTGCATGTCAAACATATAAGAGATTTCACAATTCTTATATAATTAAATATAAACTTTCAATAGTAGTTTGTCAACTTTAAAAAGACTTATACTTTCTTAATTTTTTATAATGTAAATCAATTTTAAACTGTCTCTATCTTTTTGAAGTTCTTCTTAATCTGATTAAATTAAATGACATACTTTAAAAACTATATTTTCTTGATTTTAAATCTGCTTTTTAACTTTTTCATATATATAGCTTGTTCATTGAGCTTTGCTAGAACCTTACATACATATTTGCAATGTATTTTAAGATTGTCTGAATAGATTAAAATATCATTGAGATATATAATTATAAAATCATTAAGATACTCTCTTAATATATTATTGATGAGTCTTTGAAAGATGATTAAGGCATTTTTAAGCTTAAATGATATAACAGTATACTTATAGTGTTTATATCTCATTCAGAATGTCATTTTTCATTCTTTGCTCTTCTTTATGTATATACAGTAGTACACTTTCTTCAGATCTAAGCTTGTAAACTACTTAGTTCTTTTTAGTTTGTCTTGCAACTCTTTTATTAATAATAGAGAATAACTATCTCAATATATTATCTTGTTAAGTTGTCTATAGTCAACATAAAGTTACTTGATATCATTTTTCTTTAATACAAATAGAGTTAAATATTCTGCTGATAACTTTAATGATTTAATGAATTCTTTTTTTAAATTTTCAGCAAAATAATTCTGAACTTTCTTCAGCTGATCTTCACTCATAAAGTAAAGTGACATTCACTTTAATTATTTATTATCAATAAGTGATATCTCATAATCTCAAGACTTATACTCTGATAAGTTCTTTTCTGATTATTTAAAGATATTATATGCATTCTCTGTTGCATAAAGTTCTTTATTGATTCAGTCAATTTATAAGTTCTTTTTATATAATCAGAGCATCTCTAGTATAGTATTATACTTAACTGACTTGAAAACATCTAGTTTTAACTTCTGTGAATTGTTTTTTATTATAACTTCAATGTGAACTTCTTCATAAATTTACTTGTATTTTTTATTGACTATAAATACTTATATAAACTTAAATACTCACTGCAGCATCAGTTCTAGCTATTCAATCACTTATTGTAATATAAAGTTATTAGTCACTTCTAAATCTATTATTGCTCAAAGTTGTCTCTTTAGTGATATTTTAATGTCAACTTATATTTTATAATTGTTATTGTTATCAGTTCAATGAGACATTAAAAGCTTCTTTATTTTTAGTTTTACTAAAAAAGCTTAAGATTTTTTAACTTCTTTAAGCTTTTAACTTCTATCAAAGTCTCTTAAGCTCAGTCTGTGCTTCAAAATTTATCTTATAATTTAATAAACTTTCTTCATAGTTCTTTAAATTATACTGATTCTTTATCAGTCATAATCAGTTTTATATAGTCATTGAATTTCTTTCTGACAATTTGTTTCAGATGTCAGTACACTTTGTACTGATTATATTTGTATTAAATAAGATTCTTTAGTGCTTTTACTTTGTTGAGAAACTCAGATAACATATACTTTTCTGTATGCATTCAATGTTTTTCTGTGAGTGTCACATAGTCTATAAGTAAATATATCTTAATCTTATAATCTTTTCTTAATCACTCTGACATTTCTTAATCTTATATTGCAAATCATATCATTGTCATTAACTCTTTTAGCTTTACAGCTGCCATTTTTACTTTATATTATTTAATAGTGATGACTTCTTTTTAAAGTGTCTGCTGCTGTTCTTTTAACAGATATTTATGTCATTTTAAATATCAGTTCTGAAAGTGCTTATAGCTCTGCTTAAGTTTCATGTTAACTTTTTAGTTGTCAACATTCTCTGAGTCTGCATTCAAATTCAAATACATTCAAGTAAAATTCTTTAAATTTTAAGTTTCTGCAGTGTCTTCTTTCTGAGTTTCACAAGTATCAATCTCTTCAATTTCATCTGAATTATCTCTGATGACTTTCTTTAAAATAGCTAATTCTTTCAGCTAATCTATCATATCATAGCTGTTTCAATCTTCTCTTAATTACTGTAAGTATCATCTGACTCTGTCTTTGCTGCTTATATAAATAAAACAGTTATCATTATAGCAGACTGTTCAGCTCAGACAGTTATGCACTATTATTGTATTCATTGCTGTAACATCTTTTCTCTATCATTAAGGCTTCTTGCAATCTCTGACAAGATGTCTAAATTTATTACAGTTATAACATTTGTAAATCTTTACTTATTAAGTATAAAACTTAATAAGTTGTCTATCATAACATCTATACTTTACTGACTTAGCTTATAACTTTTAATTGTGCTTCTCAATATTGTTAAGATTCATTGAGTCTTTTTATATTCTAATGATAAATTATTGTTCTTATATTTTTAAAGCTGTATAAAGTTCTATCTTCTTTATCTGTTGTTTTCACTGTCAACTGTTGA
>JAABVA010000458.1_pt1 | contig 52475 bp, 55 predicted proteins | sample 5560331 | NCBI WGS metagenome assembly JAABVA01 (sample SAMN12812661, study PRJNA571458) | rock metagenome | isolation source: Antarctica rocks | place: Antarctica: Victoria Land, Mt New Zealand sud | collected 2016-01-07
CTCAGGCGGCCGCAACCACCGAAACCCCCGCCCATTCCCAGCCACACGGCCTCCTCATCAATCATCGCCAACACGACGTTGCGATGACCGATAGAAACCGCCGACACATACGGTGGGTCGATCGCCAAACGACGGCTCGGTAGCCCGCTATTCGATCCCCAGCCGGTCGAGCAGGCGATCGTCCGCGCGCCAGTGGCGACGCACGCGCACGGAGAGCTCGAGGTGCACCGGGCACCCTAGCCGCGCGGCGACCGAGCGCCGGGCGCTCGTCCCGATCGCCTTGATCATCCGGCCCCCGGCGCCGATGAGGATCCCCTTCTGGGAGTCGGTCTCGACCCACAGGTAGGCCCGCACCCACGCGCGATCGGGCCGGCTCAGGTCGATCTCGTCGACCTGCACCTCGACCGCGTGCGGCACCTCCTGGCGCGTGCGCAGCAGCACCTGCTCGCGCACGAGCTCCGCGAGGGCGACCTCCTCGGACTGGTCGGAGGAGTCCTCGGGGGCGAAGTAGAACGGTCCCTCGGGCAGGCGCGCGATGAGATGGTCCATGAGGGTGCCTACGCCCGCGCCGGTCCGCGCCGAGAGCGGGAAGATCTCCTCCGCCACGCCGAGCTCCTCGGCGGCGAGCAGCACCTCGGGCACGCGCGCGCGAGCACACCGATCGATCTTGTTCACGGCGACGATCACCGGCACCGGCGAGCGTCCGAGCAGCGCGGCGAGGAAGCGGTCGCCCGGCCCCACCCCCTGCTCGGCGTTCAGCACGAGCAGCGCGGCGTCGGCGTCGCGGAGCTCTGACTCGACCCGGCGCTGCATCCGGGAGGTCAGCTCGTCGCGCGGGCGCTGGACGCCCGGCAGGTCGACGAGCACGAGCTGCCAGTCCGGCCCGGTGGCCACGCCGCGAATCGCGCGGCGCGTGGTCTGGGGCTTATCGGAGACGATCGCGACCTTCTCGCCCACGACCGCGTTGACGAGCGTCGACTTGCCGACGTTGGGGCGGCCGGCGACGGCGACGAACCCCGAGCGCGTCGAGGAGGGATCGTTCACCGCTCCTCCTCTCCCGCCCAGCGCATCAGCTCCGCCTGCAGCGCGAGCATCTCCCCCTCGTCGTGCTCGTGGTCCATGCCCGTGAGATGGAGCACGCCGTGGAGCACCGCCTCGCGGAGGTCCTCCGTGGCCGGCGGGCAGATCACCACGTCGCCGAGCTCGCGGGGACCGGCGGGCGCCGAGTCGGTGCCATCGATGGGGAAGGAGAGGACATCGGTCGGCTCGTCGATCCCGCGGTGCTCGCGGTTCATCTCCCGCATGCGCTCCTCCTCGACGAAGGAGACGGCGACGTGCCCGTCCTCCACGCCGCCCGAGCCGAGCGCGAGCGCCACGAGCTCCTGCACCTCGGCGAAGGAGATGCCCCGCTCGTAGCCCGCGCGCGCCCCGATGACCTCGACTTCGAGCACCCTTCGAACCGCGCCGCTCAGGCGCGCTTGCGCTCGGCCGGGCGCAGTCCCGGGGTCAACCGCTGCGCATGGTCGGCGTAGGCGGCCACGATCCGCTGCACGAGCTTGTGGCGCACGACGTCCTCCTCGCCGAAGCGGACGAACTCGATCCCCTCCACCGACTCGAGGATCTCCGAGACCACCACGAGCCCCGACTCCTGCGCGGGCGGGAGGTCGATCTGGGTCACGTCGCCCGTGACCACCACCTTCGAGTTGAACCCGAGCCGAGTGAGGAACATCTTCATCTGCTCCGGGCTCGTGTTCTGCGCCTCGTCGAGGATGATGAACGAGTCGTTGAGCGTGCGCCCGCGCATGAACGCCAGCGGCGCGACCTCGATCACCCCCCGCTGGAAGTGCTGGGAGACCCGCTCGGGATCGAGCATGTCGTGCAGCGCGTCGAAGAGCGGGCGCAGGTAGGGGTCGACCTTGGCCATGAGGTCACCGGGCAGGAACCCGAGGCGCTCGCCGGCCTCCACCGCCGGCCGGGTGAGGATGATCCGGCTGACCTCGCGGCGCGAGAGCGCCGCCGCCGCGAGCGCGACGGCGAGGAACGTCTTGCCCGTGCCCGCCGGCCCGACGCCGAAGGTGATCGTGTTAGCGCGGATGGAGTCGACGTAGCGCTTCTGATTGACGGTCTTGGGCGCCACCTTGGTCGAGCGGTGGCGCCAGACGACGTCCTCGAGCACCTTGGCCGGCGACTCGTGCGCCTCGAGCGCGTTCTGCACCGCGGCGATCGTGCCCGGAGCGATCTCGTGTCCCTGGGTGATGAGGTCGGAGACCTCGCGCACCACCGTCTCGCCGGCCCCCACGGCCTCCTCCTCCCCTTCGAGCGTGAGGACGTTGCCGCGCAGGAAGACCGCGCAGGAGAGGTGTCCGTCGAGCGCACGGAGCACCGAGTCGTGCGTGCCCGCGAGCTCCGTGGCGACCGCGTCGTCGAGCTCGAGGCGCCTACGCATCCAGCGCCTCGCGGACCCGCGCGGAGACGCGACGGCCGTCGGCCCGGCCGCCCGCGGCGGCCATCACGTCCTTCATCACCGCGCCCATGTCTTTCGGGGAGGACGCGCCGGTGCGCGAGACCGCCTCGGCGACGAGGCGCCCGAGCTCCTCGTCCTCGAGCTCGGCAGGAAGGTAGCCCGCGATGAGCTCTGCCTCGCGTTGCTCGCCCGCGGCGAGCTCGGGACGCCCCGCGGCCTCGTACTGCTCGGCGGCGTCGAGGCGGCGCTTGCGCTCGCGGCGCAGGACCGCCTGCTCGTCCTCCTCTCCGTCCTTGGCCGCCTTCTGAAGCTCGGAGAGGACCAGACGGAGCGCCCCGGCACGATCCCGCTCGCCGGCCTTCATGGCCTGGACGACATCGGCTCTGAGCTGCTCGGCGAGGGCCACTGGTTCCCGAGAGGATAGAGAGGACGGTGGCCGCGCGGGTCCGAATCGTCCACCCCGGCTCAAGCGCGGAGGCGGCCGCGCCGATGCATGCCCTGTGCCCGGCACGGACGCCGGGCGCCTCATCTTCTTCTCGTGACCCCGCTGCGCTCGATGACACTCCGCGCCTGCCTCGCGGCCGCGGCGCTCGCGGGTGCGGTGGCGCCGCCGCGCACGCCGCCTCCTCGGCGGCGAACTGGGACGCCGCCGAGCAGCGCACGGCGCTTCGCTCCGGGCTGATGGCGCCGGATCCGCGCGGCTTCGACGGCGCTGCGCCCCTCGGAGCGCCGGGCCTGCGCCAAGGCGCTCGCCGGGCTCGCGCCGCGGCTCGGCGTACCGGCGATCTCGGTGCCTCAGGCCACTCCGACCGTCGCCTCCTTCGAGCGTGCGCTCGTCGCGCAGCTCGGGCTCCTCGACGTCGCCCGCTCCGTCCAGGCGCAGGCCGCGCGGGCCGGGCTGCGGCCGCCGGCCCGCTTCGGGACCGAGGTGGTCGCCCGCCAGCTCGGCCTGCGCGAGAACCATCCCGCCGCCGATGACCGCCTCGAGCGCTTCCCCTCCGATCCGGTCACGCGCGCGCAGGCGGCCTGGTGGCTGGCCCGGGTCGTGCGCTTCGGCGGTTGGGAGGTCGACTACGCCCGCTCGCTGCTCTCGGGCTTCAGCCTGCCGAGCTACTCCCCGGCCCAGCCCCAGGCGCTGTCCATCGCGCTCTCGCGGATCGGCTACCCGTACGTGTGGGGCGGCGAGAGCGACGGGACGTTCTCCTCGCTCGGCGGCGCCCAGGCGCACGGCGGCTTTGACTGCTCCGGGCTCGTGTGGCGGGTCTTCAAGCTCTCGGGGCTACCCGCGGGAAGCCGGATCGGCGGGCGGACCGCGGCACAGATGGCCGGGGAGATCCCGCGCAGCGCCCGGATCCGCCTCCCCGCCGTGCGCGGCGGCGACATCGTCTTCTTCGGTTCCGCCCGCTTCGGCTCCCGCGCGAGCGAGGCCAACGTCACCCACACCGGCATCGCTCTGAGCGCCGACTGGGCGATCAACTCCTCGAGCCAGGGCGTCTACGTACTGCCGCTCTTCAGCGGCTGGCTGCACGACTCCTTCGCGTGGGCGCGGCGGGTGCTGTAGGGCGCCTCAGGCATGCCCCGCGTCGGCGCGCACCGGCTCGGGCTCCGACGTCCCAGCGCCGGCGGCGCCGGTCTCCGGCGCGCCGGTCCCTCCGGCCGAGCGGGCCTCGAGCGAGTCGCCGTCGAGCGTCGGCGGATGACCGAGCTGGCCGAGCTCCGAGGTGTCACGCGAGAAGAGCAGGTCGACGGTCCAGTCGGTGACGAGGCGGAGCTTGCGCTTGAGGCCCGGCATGAGCGCCAAGTGGTAGGAGCGCGCCAGGAACCACGCGGGAAAGCCACGCCACTTGATCCCCATGGTCGAGGCCACCGCCTCGTGGCGGCCCATGTCGACGAAGACGCCGAGCGTCTTGTAGGTGAAGGGCTTCACGCGATCCCCCGCGCCGAGGCTCGCCGCGACGTTGCGCGCAACAAGGCGCCCCTGACGGATCGCGTGCTGGGCCGTCGGGGGGCAGCTCTGACCCTTGCGCGCGGGATCGGGGACGCCGGCCGCGTCGCCGATCGCCCACACGCCGTCGTGGCCGGGCACCCGCATGGTCGCGTCGGCGTGAATGCGCCCCTCCGCGTCGAGCGGCAGGTTCAGCCGGCTCACGGTGGGGTGCGGCCTGACGCCCGCCGTCCAGGCCACCGTGCGGGCGGGAATCGTCTCCCCGGAGGAGAGGGTGATGGAGCGCTCGGTGAGCGAGCTCACCGTGGTGCTGGTGCGGATCTCGATGCCGCGTCCGCGCAGCTCGCGCACGGAGAAGTCTGACAGGCTCTCCCCCACCTCGGGCATGACCCGGTCGCGCGCCTCCACGAGCATCCAGCGCATGCCCTGGGTGCGGCAGCGGGGATAGAGGTCCATGACGTCGGCCATGAAGTCCTGCAGCTCGGCGAGGCCCTCGACCCCCGCGTAGCCCGCCCCGACGAACACGAAGGTCAGGTACTCCTCGCGGGCGGCGGGATCCTCGAGCGTCTCGGCACGCTCGAGGTTGGAGAGGACGCGGTTGCGCAGCGCGATCGCCTCCGACAGGGTCTTGAAGCCGATCGCGTGCTCGACGAGCCCCGGGATGGGGAACGTTCGCGAGACCGATCCGAGCGCCACGATGAGCTGGTCGTAGGGGAGCTCCTCGGCGTGGCCCGCGAAGCTCTGGACCTGGATGCACCCCCGCTCCGGCGTCGCGCTCCTGACCGTGCCGAGCCGCAGCTCGGTGGTGGAGAGCTCCTCGCGCAGGGGGACGACGACGTGACGGGGCTCGAGCGTCCCCGCCGCCGCGCCGGGGAGCAGCGGGGTGTAGAGGAAGAAGTTGACGTCGTTGACCAGCGTCACTCGCGCCGAGTGCGGCGGCAGCACCCGCTCGAGCGTGCGTGCGGCGTAGTAGCCGCCGAATCCTCCGCCGGCAATGACGATGTTCCAGGCCATGAGCGCGGCACCCTACCGAGGCTCTCCCCGCGCGCACCTCGAGCCCGCGCGAGCGTGGGTGGACGGATCGAGGGCGTTGCCCGCAACCTCCCCCATGCGTCCACGGCGGCTCCCGGAGGCCAACCCGTGGGCGATCTCCGTGTTCGACAGGGGGTTCCCACCCACACAGGAGGAGCACCATGAAGATCAACCCGCACCGCGCCGCACCGTCGCCCTCGCCGGCGCCCTCGCGCTCGCGCTGCCCGGCGCCGCCATGGCCAAGGGCGATCACGGCAAGGCCAACGGCCACGCCCAGAGCCATGCCAAGAGCCACGCCAACGGCCATCGGGGCAAGAAGGCCAAGCGCAACCTGAACTTCCACGGCACCGTGGTGAGCGTCGACTCGACGGCCATGACGGCCGTCGTGCACGTCACGAGCGGCAATCGCGGCGCCCGCGACCTCGTCGGGCAGGACGTCACCGTCGACGCCTCCAAGGCCCGCACCGACGTGGCCGACGTCAACAAGGACGGCGCGAGCGACCTCAAGGACGTCGCCGTCGGCGATGTCGTCGTGGTGCAGGCCAAGCTCGCCAAGGGCGCGACCGCCTCGCAGCCGCTCTCCGCGCGCCACATCGCGGACGAGACCTCCCCGGAGCAGGCCGACGCGGCCGACGCCCCCGAGAGCTCGGACTCCACGCCGGCCGCGACCAGCCCTTCCGCGGGCTGAACCGCCGCCGCGGCGGCACGCCGCCGCGTTCCCGGCATCGCATCGCCTACAAGCGCCGGGCTCACACGAGCCCGGCGCTTCGTCGTCTCTCAGCCGAAGGAGATCACGCTGCGGATCCCGTCCTGGGCCTTCATGAGCTCAAAGCCCCGGTTGACCTCCTCGAGGGAGATCCGGTGCGAGAGGAACGCATCGACGTCGATGTCGCCGGCCAGGTAGCGCTCGACGAGCTGCGGCACCTGATCGCGCCCCTTGACGCCGCCGAAGGAGGAGCCGGCGATGCGCCGGCCGGTAATGAGGAAGCGCGGCACGACCTCGAGCGTCTCGCCCTTGCCGGCCACTCCGCACACGGTGCACAGCCCCCAGCCCATGCGCGCGGCCTCGACGGCCTGGCGCATGACCGCCACTATCCCCGTGGCCTCGAAGGTGTAGTCGGCACCGAATCCGCCGGTCATCTCGAGGATCCGAGCGACGGTGTCGGGGGCGCCGATCAGCGTGTCCGTCGCGCCCTGACCCTGCGCGAGCGCGAGCCGCTCCTCCGAGAGATCGACGCACACGATCCGCTCTGCGCCCTGCAGCCGGCAACCCGCCACCGCGCCGAGTCCCACCATCCCCGCGCCGAAGACCACGCACGTCGATCCGGGCTCCACCCGGGCGGTGTACATCGCCGCGCCGAGGCCGGTGGAGAGGCCGCACGCGAAGAGGCAGGCGCGGTCGAGCGGGGCCTCGGGCGAGACCTTCGCGAGCGCGATCTCCGGCATCACCGTGTACTCGGCGAACGTCGAGGTGCCCATGAAGTGGCGGATGGGCTCGCGGTCTCGGCTGAGCCGGGTGCTGCCGTCGGGGAGGAAGCCCTGGTTCTGCTGCTCGCGGATGGCGAGGCAAAGGTTTGTCTTGGGGGACCGGCAGTGGATGCATTCACGGCACTGCGGGGAGAAGAGCGTAATCACGTGGTCGCCGGGAGTGAGCGAAGAGACGCCCTCCCCGACGCGCTCGACCACGCCCGCGCCCTCGTGGCCGAGGACGGTCGGTGCGTAGCCCGAGGGGTCGGCGCCCGAGGCGGTGTAGAGGTCGGTGTGGCAGACCCCGCAGGCCTCGAGGCGCACGAGCACCTCCCCGGCGCGCGGCTCGGCCAGGTCGATCTCCTGCACTTCGAGGGGGGCTCCGAACTCCTCGAGCAGGGCGGCACGGATCTTCATGGAGCGGATCGTATGAGCTCGAGCAGCAGCGCCGCCCATTCCCCCGCCTCACGGCGCGCCCGCTCGCGCAGGCCGTGGGGCGCGAACGCCGCGGCGACCTCGTCGGCCTCCTCGCGCAGCAGGCCGCTGAGGATCAGCCGCTCGGGCGGCGGCGAGCCCAGGCGCTCGGCGTACGTGAGCAGCAGCGGGCGCAGCAGGTTCGCGGCCACCGTCGGCGCGCCCGGCATGGCCTCCCGGCGCAGGTCGCCGGCTCGCGCCTGGAGCGCCACCGCGTTGGCCGCCGCGTTGGCGCGAGTCGCCTCCACGCTCAGGAGGTCGAAGTCGACCGCCACCACGGGCTCCCACCCGAGCTTCGCCGCCGCGATCGCGAGCACGCCCGAGCCGCATCCCACGTCGAGGAAGGCGCCGCGTGGCTCGAGCTCGAGCATGAGCTCGAGGCACAGCCGCGTCGTCGCGTGCGCCCCCGTGCCGAAGGCCTGCGCGGGATCGATGACCACGTCGAGCATGCCCGAGCCCGCTCCGGGCGCCGGCGACCACGGCGGTCGCACGTACAGCCGCTCGCCGAGCTCGATCGGCGAGTGGAAGTCCTTCCAGCGCTCCGCCCAATCGTCGGCGATCTCGCGCGTGCTCACCTCCACGAGCGCCTCGCCCGTCGCGGCCTTCAGATCGGGCAACGCGGGCAGCTCGCCCGGAGCCCCGTAGACGGCGTACTCCACCGTCTCGCCGAGGTCGGTCTCCTCCACCCCGCCCGGGGCGAGGGGCAGGAGCTCGGCGAGCGCCAGCTCCGCGTCGGCGCGGCGCACGCGCACCGCGAGGCGGATCACCGCCGGCTCAGCCCCCGAGAACGCGCTTGAGCTTGGAGAAGACGCCGGCGTCCTCGCGCACGTTCTCCTCCGTGATCGAGTCGGCCAGGCGCTCGAGCAGATCGCGCTGCTCCCGGCTCAGCCGCCGCGGAATCTGGACGTTGACCATCACGCGCAGATCGCCGCGGCGCCCGCCGCGCAGGGAGGGCATGCCTCCTCCGCGCACGACGATCGTCTCGTGGGGCTGCGTTCCCGCCGCCACCTCGATCGGTGCGGGCTCGCCGTCGAGCGTGGGCACCGCGAAGGAGCCGCCGAGCGCGGCGAGCGGCGCGGGGACGTCGAGCACGGTCACGAGGTCGTTGCCGTCGCGCACGAACCGCGGATCCTCGCGCACGCGCACGAGAACGTAGAGATCGCCGGGCGGGCCGCCCTGCTCCCCGGCGTGGCCGTGGCCCGGGAGCCGGATGCGCTGACCTTCGGAGATGCCCGCGGGCACGTCGACCTCGACCCTCCGGCGCGTCGCCGTGCGTCCGCGGCCCCGGCACTCACGGCACGGGTGGCGCGGTATGCGCCCGTCTCCGCCGCACGCTTCGCACGCCGCCGCCCGCACCACCTGCCCGAACGGGGTGCGGCTCACCGCGCGCACCTGACCCTGGCCACGACAGCGCGCGCAGGTCTCGATCGGCGTGCCGGGCTCGGCGCCGTTGCCGTGGCAGTGCTCGCAGCGCACCACGGCGTCGTAGGCGACCTCGGTGCGGGCGCCGCGCGCCGCTTCGGCCAGGTCGATTGCCACGGTGACCGCGACGTCGCCGCCCTGCGCCGGGCCGGCACGGCCACCGCCGAACAGACCGCCGAACCCTCCTCCTCCTCCTCCTCCACCGCCGCCTCCGCCGAAGAACGCGTCGAAGATGTCGCCGAAGGAGCCGAAGGTGTCGAAGCTCGGCGCGTAGCCGCCCGAGCGCAGGCCGTCCTCGCCGTAGCGGTCGTAGATCGAGCGCCGGTCGGAGTCCGAGAGCACCTCGTAGGCCTCCGCGGCCTTCTTGAAGCGCTGCTCGGCCGCCGGGTCGGGGTTGACGTCGGGGTGCAGCTCACGCGCCACGCGCCGGAACGCCTTCTTGATCTGGGCGTCGTCGGCGTCGCGCCCGACTCCGAGCAGCTCGTAGTAGTCCTGGGGCATCGCGCTCATCAGGACTCGGCGTAGACGTCCTCGACGAAGCGCGAGAGCTCCCACGCCGCCTCGCGCACGGAGCGGATCGCCCCCTCGTAGTCCATCCGCACCGGTCCGATCAGCGACACCGTGCCCAGTCGCCGGGCCGGGAGACCGTAGCTCGCCGCCACCAGCGCGAAGGGATGGAGCGCCGGGCTCTCGTTCTCGTGCCCGATCCGGACGTAGACGTCTGACTGGGTGAGCGCCGCCCGCAGCACCTCGAGCAGCGAGCGGCGGCGCTCGAGCATGAGCATGATCTCCCCGAGCTGGGAGACGTCCTGGATCCGGTGCTCGGAGAGCAGCCGCGCCGCCCCGTCGACGTAGAGCGAGTCCTCCGCGGTCTCGGCGAGCTCGGTGAACGCGGGCTCGAGGCCGGCGAGGAAGGCGCGCTCGGTGGCGGAGAGGGCCGGGTCGGCCAGGCGCTTGGCCAGCATGCGCGCCCCGAGGCCGATGCCCACGAGCCGCTCGTTCAGGTAGCTCGCGGCCCAATCGGCGAGGCCAGAGTCAACCGGGCGCTCGGAGGTAAACACCCGCTTGGTCACGCCGCCCGTCGAGGTGATGATCACCACCATCAGCACCTGCGGCTGGAGGACGAGCACCTCTACGTGGCGGATCGTCGCGGTGTCGATCGGCGGCGCGGAGACCACCGCGAGCAGGTCGGTCACCTGCGAGAGCGCCTCGGTGGTGAGGCGCATGGCCTCGTCGACCTCGAGGCGCGCGAGCGAGAGCGAGAGCCGCGAGCCACCCTCGCCGCCGCGGATGAGCGGCTCGGGCGCCAGGTGGTCGACGAACCAGCGGTAGCCGGCGTCGGTCGGGACGCGTCCCGCGGAGGTGTGCGGATGCGCGAGCAGTCCGTGCTCCTCGAGCAGCGCGAGCTCGTTGCGGATCGTCGAAGGGGCCCACTCAAAGTCCGCCGCGAGGGACTTCGAGCCCACGGGCAGCCCTCCGGAGAGGTGCTCCTGGACGACCTTGTGGAGGATGACTTCTTGGCGCGGGCTCAGCATGGCTCCGGGCCATTCTAGGCCGCGCGGTGGGCGCCCTGGCGCGGACGGCGACGCCGGCGGATGCCCGCCGGGCGGGGCCTACTCCTCGAGCTCGGCGCGCGCGCCGCGGATGATGCGGTTCTCGCCCTGCGCGGCCTCGGACTCGACCACGGTGCGCCCTCCCTCAGCCGAGACCACGGTGCCGCGGATCGAGATCTCCTGCTCGGGTAGCCCCATCCCGCGGAACTGCACCGAGAGGCGCTTGAGCCTCTCGGGCCCTCCCGCCGCCTCGGTGTGGGCACGCGCCACCTGGGCCATCGTCCACAGCCCGTGGAGGATCCGGCCGGGCAGGCCCACCTCACGGGCGAACTCCTCGTCGATGTGGATCGGGTTGAAATCGCCCGAGGCCCCCGCGTAGCGGTAGGTGACGTAGCGGTCGGGAAGGACCTGGAGCTCGATCTCGTCGCCCTCGTTCACGGGCTCACCCCTCGCACGATGTTGGTCCAGGTCCCGGTGCAGACGGTCTCTTCCTGCCCGTTGCGCGACACCGACTCGAAGACGTAGAAGCCCATGCTCCCGCGGCTCGAGATGTCCTTGACGCTCACGGTCGTCTCGATCTCGTCGTCCGCGACGACCGGCGCCTCCCAGGCGAACTCCTGGGAGCCGTGGAGCATCATCGCGAAGTTGATCCCCACCTCAGGGTCGAAGATCGCCGGCGCGACCGCCGGGCCGGAGTAGACAACGGCGAACATCGGCGGCGCGACCACGTCGGCGTAGCCGGCCGCGCGGGCGGCCTCGGGATCGAGGTGAAGCGGGTCGGTCTCGCCCACCGCATGGGCGTACTCGCGCACCTTCTCGCGCCCCACGGCGTAGAGGAACGGCGGGTAGGTCTTGCCCACGGCGGCGGCGTTCAGCGGCATCGCGCGCGGCAGACTAGATGATCACGGGGACGGTTCCCCCGTCGACCGACCACGCCGCACCGGCCACGTCGCTCGCGCTCTCGGAGCACAGGAAGGCGATCACCGCGGCGACCTCCTCGGGAGTGCCGAAGCGCCCGAGCGGCGGCTTGGCGCCGGCGGTGGCCAGCGCCTCCTCGCGCGTGACGCCCTGCGCGACAGCGAGCTGGTCGGCGAGGCCACCTTCGCCCGTCCATAGCTCGGAGTCGACCACGCCCGGCGCCACGGCGTTGACGAGCACGCCGCTCGGCGCGTAAGCGTCGGCGTAGGCGCGCGAGAGCGAGAGCTCGGCCGCCTTGGAGACCGAGTAGGCCGCGTTGGTCAGCGACGGGCGCTTGCCCGAGGAGGAGCTCACGTTGACGATCCGACCCCACCCGCGCTCGGCCATCGCGGGCGCGGCGGCGCGCATGAGGCGCATGGGCGCCATCACGTGCAGCTCCCACTGGGCCTGCCACTCCTCGTCGCGCAGCTCCTCGAGCGGGCGGAGGTGCGAGGTGCCGGCGTTGTTGACGAGCACGTCGAGCGGGCCGGTGGCCGCGAGGAGCCGCTCCGGCGCGTCGCGATCGGTGATGTCGAGGGCGAGGTGTCCGGCCGCGCCGCAGCTCTCCGCCGCGCGGGCGAGCTCTTCCTCACCGCGCGCGGTGAGGAAGACCCGCGCCCCCTCCTCGACGAGGATGCGCGCGGTGGCCAGGCCGATGCCCCGGCTCGCGCCGGTGATCAGGCAGGTGCGGTCGGTCAGGCCGAGATCCATGCCCGGGGCATGATGACCGGCGAAACCGCGTTAGGCACCGTGGCGCGCGGGGAAGCACCACGGCGCATGAGCGACACCACCCAAGACCTCGAGCGCGCGCTGAGCCACGACCTAGAGTCCCTCGCCGAAGATCGCATAGCCGACGACTCCTTCGCCGAGGAGCTCTACCGCGCGCTGACCAACACCACGTGGCGCAAGCACCGCGGCCCGGAGGGGCACCTCTCCCTGAGCTGGAACCGTGCCGAGCGGCTCGTCAACGGACTGCGCGAGCGCGCCCGCCAGCGCGCGCTCACCCTGGCCCAGACCGGCGGGGAGGGCGAGGTCTCCGCCGACGCGGGCGAGGAGCTGCGCCGCCTGGGCTGGACCTCCCAGCCGCTCAACACCTCGCGCGAGGACCCGGAGCACGTGAGCGAGGGCGAGACGGGGTCGGGCGGCGCGGGCAGCTGACTCCGCCCCTACCGCCCCTCCCCCAGCTCCAGCACCGCCAGAAACGCCTCCTGGGGGACCTCGATCCGCCCCACCTGCTTCATCCGCCGCTTGCCCGCCTTCTGCTTCTCGAGCAGCTTGCGCTTGCGCGAGATGTCGCCGCCGTAGCACTTGGCGATCACGTCCTTGCGGTAGGCCTTGACCGTTTCCCGGGCGATGACGTGGGAGCCGATCGCCGCCTGGATCGGCACGTCGTACTGCTGGCGCGGGATCTTGGCGCGGAGCTTCTCGGTCAGGGTGCGGCCCGCCTCGTAGGCCTTCTCGCGGTGGACGATCATCGAGAGGGCGTCGACGGGATCACCGGCGAGCAGGACGTCGAGCTTGACCATGTCTGACTCGCGCAGGCCGGCGACCTCGTAGTCGAATGAGGCGTAGCCCCGCGTGCGCGACTTGAGCTGGTCGAAGAAGTCGAGCACGATCTCGGCCAGCGGGAGGTCGTAGGTGAGCTGCACGCGGTCGGCGGAGAGGAAGTGCATCCCCTTGTGGGCTCCGCGCCGGTCCTGGCAGAGCTCCATGATTACCCCTATGTACTCCTTGGGGGTGAGGATCGAAGCGGTGATGTAGGGCTCGCGGACCAGCGCGATCGTGTTCGGATCGGGCATGTCGGTCGGGTTGTGCACCGAGACGAGCTCCCCGCTCTGGAGCGTGACCTCGAACTCGACCGAGGGCATCGTGGTCAGAAGCTCGAGGTCATACTCGCGCTCGAGGCGCTCGCGCACGATGTCCATGTGCAGCAGCCCCAGGAACCCGCAGCGGAAGCCGAAGCCGAGCGCGTCGGAGGTCTCGGGCTCCCACGCCAGCGCCGCGTCGTTCAGCGTGAGCTTCTCGAGCGCGTCGCGCAGATCGGAGTAGTCGTCGGAGTCGATCGGGAAGAGGCCGCAGAAGACCATCGGCTTGACGTCGCGGTAGCCGGGCAGCGGCTCGCTCGCCGGCCGGGCCTTCGTGGTCAGGGTGTCGCCCACCCGCAGCCGGGTGACGTCCTTGATGCCGGTGATGAGAAAACCGACCTCCCCGGCGGTGAGGCTCTGCGTGGAGGTCATCTTGGGACCGAAGAAGCCGATGTCGTCGATCTCGGCCTCCGTCCCCGCCTGCATGGCGCGAATCGCCTCCCCCTTGGTGAAGGTGCCCTCCATCACGCGGATGTAGGCGATGACGCCGCGGTAGGAGTCGAACTCCGAGTCGAAGATGAGCGCGCGCGTCGGCGCATCGGGGTCGCCGCCCGGCGGGGGCACCTTGGCGATCAGCTCATCGAGGACGGCGGTCACCCCCTCCCCGGTCTTGGCCGAGATGCGGCGCACCTCCTCCGCAGGCTCCCCGAGCAGTTCGGCGATCTCCCCCGCGACCCGCTCGGGCTCGGCGCCCGGGAGGTCGATCTTGTTCAGGCACGGGATGAGCTCGAGCCCCGACTCGACCGCGAGGTAGGCGTTGGCCAGGGTCTGGGCCTCGACGCCCTGGGAGGCGTCGACCACGAGCAGCGCGCCCTCGCACGCCGCGAGCGAGCGCGAGACCTCGTAGGTGAAGTCGACGTGGCCGGGGGTGTCGATGAGCTGGAGCTGGTAGGGCTCCTCGCTGCCCTCCGGCGTGTAGAGGACGCGCACGGCCTGCGCCTTGATCGTGATCCCGCGCTCGCGCTCGAGGTCCATCGAGTCGAGCAGCTGGGCGCGCATCGCGCGCGACTCCACCGTGTGGGTGAGCTCGAGGATGCGGTCGGCGAGCGTCGACTTCCCGTGGTCGATGTGGGCGATGATCGAGAAGTTGCGGATCCGGGACGGGTCGGTCATGGGAGCCGCACAGGGTAGGAGGCCGCCGGCGGCCCTCCCGCCTAGCGGCGCAGTTGCCCGGCGATCAGCGTGCGGATCTGGGTCGCCTCGGGGATCCGCAGCGCGAGGACCGCGCCGCAGTAGACCGCGACGCCGAGCACGAGCGCGACGCCGACCGCGGCGAGCTGGGCGAGCAAGGTGCGCCCGAGCGCCGTGTCGAGCACGCTCCAGGCGCCGTAGGCCACGCCGCCGAGCGCGGCCGAGGCCAGCGTCATCTGGCCGAGGGCCAGCGCGCTCCGCGCCCCTTCGAGCGGGCCGAGCCGGCGCCGCAGCGCCCACGCCTGCCCGACGGTCATGCCGAGGCTCGCAACGGCGGTGCCGATCACGAGCCCGGCGATCCCCAGCGGCTTGTAGAGCAGGAGCGAGAGGGCGGCGTTGAGGATCAGGTTGGCCGCCGCGAGCACGGTCGGGGTCCACGGGCGCTGCAGGGAGAAGAAGGTGCGGGTGAGAAGCAGGTTCGCCCCCGCGAAGGGCAGGGAGAACGAGAACCAGAAGAGCGCGATCGCCACCTCGTGCGTCGAGCTCGCCCCGAAGGCGCCCCGTTGGTAGACGAGACGGACGATCGGCGTCGCCAGCGCGAGGGTGAACGCCGCGGCGGGCAGCAGCAGGAGGAAGATCTGGCGCACCCCGGAGGCCATCGTCGCGCGCAGCTCGGCGGTCTCACCGCGCGCCGCGAGTCGGCTGAGCGCCGGAAAGAGCACGGTGGCCAGGGCGACGGAGAACATCCCCTGGGGAAGCATGTAGATGCGGAAGGCCGCGTCGATGGCGCGCGGCGCCTGATCGGAGACCAGCGAGCCGAGCGAGGAGTTGATGAGCAGGTCGAAGTTGATGACCCCGAGCCCGATCGTCACCGGCAGCATGAGACGGAGCACCTGGCGGATGCGGGGGTCGCGCCAGTCGAAGGCCGGCGCGAGGCGAAACCCGTAGCGCCTCAGCACCGGCAGGGCGATCCCGAACTGCGCGAGCGTCCCGATCAGCACGCCGATCGCGTAGGCGTAGAGCTGGTCGGGTCCCGAGAAGAGCGGGCGCAGGAGGACGAGCGCGACAATGATCAGTGCGTTCCAGAGCAGCGGCGCGAGCGCCGGGATCGAGAAGTGCTCGAAGGAGTTGAGCATCCCGGTAACGAGCCCGTTCAGCCCGAGCAGCACGACGATCGGAAAGAGCACGCGCGAGAGCCCGACGGTGAGCGCGTCGAGGCCGGGAGTGAACTTGTCTCCCGTGAACAGCGGCATGACCACGCCGGCGCCGATGATGAAGAGGGCGCTCAGGGCGCCGAGCGCCGCGAGGATGAGAAAGAACAGCGTCGAGGCGAGGCGAAAGGCCTCCTTGCGCTTGTTCTGCTCGAGGAGCTCGGTGAACACGGGAACGAAGGCGGCGGAGAGCGCGGCGTCGGCGACCAGCGAGCGCACGAGGTTCGGCACCTGAAAAGCGAGGGTGAAGGCCGAGAACGGGCCGCCCGTGCCGAAGTAGCTCGAGGCCACGACCTCGCGGATGAGCCCGGCGATGCGCGAGAGCCCCGTGGCCACGGAGAAGATCGCCGTGTTGAGCGCGAGCCGGCGCGACCGCGGAGGGGCTCCGGCCGAGGGCTCGACGGCGTTCTCGTCGACGGGCTCGGCGAGTATTCGGTCGGGCACGCCTCCGCTATAGTACGGCCCTCGCCGCGGCCCGATCCGCGGCGTTCTCGCGTCATGGCCAACATCCACTCGCAGAAGAAGCGGATCCTCCGCACCGAGCGCGAGCGGCTCGAGAATCGCCGCTACACCTCGAAGGTCAAGACGAGCTTCCGTCGCCTCGAGGCCGCCGCGGCGGCCGGCGAGGACGAAGCGCTGGCCACGGAGCACCGCGAGCTCGTCTCGACGATCGACAAGGCCGTCAAGCGCGGGGCCATGCACCGCAATACGGGCGCGCGCAAGAAGTCGCGCGCCGCCCGCCTGCGCGCCGCCGGCTGACGCGAGCGACGGGCTGCTTTCGGGCGGCGAGCCGCCCCCACGGCCGGGCGGCGTCGGCGCGTGGCTGTGGTTCATGGACGGGGCGTACCTCGACTGGCTCGAGCACTACGGTGACTTCGACCGCCACGAGCTCTTGGACCTGCTGCTCGGCACGCTGCTGGGCGCGCTCGCGGCCGCCACCGGAGCGCCCGTGCCCTCCGGACCGCGCCGCCGCCGGCCGGGTAGGCGCCGGGCTCAGGCGGCGATGCGCCGGATCGCCGCGAGTGCCAGCGTGTCCTCTCCTAGAGCGCCCGTGCTCCCACCGCGGGAGGCGAGCTCGAGGTCGGCGAGCGCCTCGATGGCGCGCCGCAGGCCGTCGGCGTCCGAGCGCTGAGCGTCGGCGAGCAGCCGATCGGCCGCCCGGGGAGGCATGCGCAGCGAGCGCTTCACCTGGGCGACCGGCTCGCCGGCCTCGAGGCGACCGAGGGCCTCGTGCCCGGCGCGCAGCCGCCGCGTCATCGTGAAGAGCAGGCCGCTGAGGCGCTCGCCCTGCGCGCGGAGCTCGAGGTAGGCGCGCATCGCCGAGGAGGCGTCACGGGCGAGCAGCGCGTCGGCCAGTGCCCAGGCGCGCCGCTCGGAGGAGCCCGCGGCGAGCTCCTCGATGTCCTCGGCTTCGAGACGCGCGCCGGCGGGCAGCGCGATCGCGAGTTTCTCGAGCTCGCGCAACAGCCGCTGCTGGCGCTCTCCCACCCGGCTCAGCAGCGCCTTCGCCGCCGCCAGAGACAGCACGAGGCCCAGCTCCTCTCCGCGCTGCTGCACCCACTTCGGCAGCTCCCACGTCTTGACGGTGGCCTCGGCGCGTACGTCGCCACCGGCCGCCTGAACCGCCTTGGCCAACGCCGCCGGCGCCACGCGCCGGCCGTCTTCGCGCGCGAAGAAAGCCACCGTGGTCTCGGGATCGAGGCCACCCAGCGCCCGCAGGACCGGCTCGATCTCTGCGTCCTTCCAGCTCTCGACTCCGTCGACGATGACAAACCGGCGTCCGAGCGCAAACGTCATCGCGCTGAGCGCCGCCGCGACCGCTTCCGCTGACGCGCTCTCCCCCTCGAGAATCTCGAGGCCATGGGCTCCACTCGTGCGCTCGGCCAGTGCGCGCAGGCGCGCGCGCCGCTCGGCGACCCGACCGTGATCGTCGCCGTGGATGAGGTAGGCGGGCTTCAGCTCGGCCACGACGCCCGAGTGTAGGTAGCCAGGAAGACGGCTCAGGCATGGGTCGAGACCCGCATCCGCCCGTCCTTCGCCGTGAGGCGCACCGTCCCGTCGCGATCGGTGCGAAAGAGGTAGGGCACCGAGCGCAGCGCGCCGAGCGCCCGGGTGGCCGGGTGGCCGTAGGAGTTGTGACGCCCGACCTCGATTACGGCCACCTGCGGTTTCAACCGCTGCACGAGGTCGGGGAGGCCCGGATCGGCACTGCCGTGGTGGGCCACCTTGAGGACGTCGACCGCCGGGAGCTCGAGCGGAGAGGTCACGTCGGACTCGGCGTCGGCCGGGAGGAGCAGCCGCAGCCCCGGGGCCCGGACCTCGGCCACGATCGCCCGCTGGTTCGGGTCTTCTCCGGCGTGGGCGGCGAAGGGCTCCGCGCGCGGCCACAGGACGTCGAGCTCGAGGGCACCCGCGCGCAGCGCCTGGCCGGCGTCGGGCGCGAGCGCGTACGCGCCGGCGGCGGCCCTCGGCGATCAGGCCGACGTGCTCGGGGCTCGGCGTGCCCTGGCCGCCGTCGAGGAGGACTCCTACAGGATAGGAACGCAGCACCGCTGCCGCGCCGCCTTCGTGGTCGGCCTGGGCATGCGTGACGACGAGCGCGTCGAGCTTGCGCACGCCGGCGTGCGCAAGTCTCGCCAGGATGGGGCCGCCGGGTGGGCCTGTATCCACGAGCACGGCAGCCCACCGTCCTGGATGAGCGTTGCGTCGCCCTGGCCGACGTCCAGAAACGAGACGGTGAGCCCGGCGGGCGGAGCGGGACGCCCGCCGGGCCACAGAAGCGAGCCGAGGGCGAAGAAGACCGCCAGCGCGCCGAGCGGACCCCGCGCGCGCCGCACGAGGACCAGCGCGGTGAGCGCGAGGTACACCCCGAGCACCGCAAGCGGACCCGAGAGCGCGACAGGCACGCTGGCGTGCGGCAGCCCGGCGGAGGCGTGAGCGAGCCAGCTCAGCGCCGCGAGTGGGTAGGCGCCCACGCCGTTGATGATCGCCGCCGGGGCGAGCGCTACCTGAGCGAGCGCGGAGGAGAGCATCCCGAGCCACATGATCGGGGCCACCACCGGCGCGGCGAGGACGTTGGCGGGCAGCGAGACGAGCGAGAACTGCCCGAAGTGCAGGGCGATGAGCGGCGCGGTGCCGACGGTCGCGGCGACGGTGAGCGAGGTCGCCTCCGCGAGCGCTGCGGGCATCCTCGTGCGCTCCAGCGACTCGCGCAGGCGTGGAGCAAGGAGGACGATCGCCAGCACGGCGGCGAACGAGAGCTGCCAGCCGGGATCGCTCGTCACCCTCGGATTGAGGAGAAGCGTTCCCAGCGCCGCCAGCCCGAGCGCGTACCAGCGTGACGCAGGCCGGCCCCCGAGCGCGGCGGCGACCCCGGCCGCGCCCATGATGCCTGCCCGCTGGATCGGCGGCCCCGCTCCGGCGAGGGGTACGTAGAGCCCGATGAGCGCGAGGAGGACGAGAAGTCGAGCGCGCAGCCCGAGCCCGGCCAAGCGGAGCAGAGGAGCGGCCAGCGCGGCCAGCAGGACCACGTTCTGACCGCTGGCGGCGAGCACGTGGCTCAATCCGGAGGTGCGGAACTCCTGACGAGTCACGTCGCTCAGGCGCTCGTCCTGTCCGAGGACCATCCCGCGGGCCAGAGCGGCTTCCGGGCCGGGCAGGCCGTGCTCGAGGCCGGCTTCGGCTCGGCCGCGGATCGTGTCCACGTAGCCCGCGAGCCCACCGCGGCGCTCTCCCGACCAGCGTCCCGCGTAAAGGGAGAGCCGGGCGTGCGCGCCTCGCTGACGCTGATAGTCGTCCCGCGCGGTGAGCGGCGCGAGGCGCCCGTCCACCGCCAGGACGGCGCCCGTGGGCGGACCCGGCCAGCGGACGCGCCGAGGAATGTGCAGGACGACGCGCTCACCCCGCCCCACACCGTTCTCCAGGCGAGCGAGCGCCGTCGCGTCGAAGCGTCCGGGCCGCGGCTGCTCGAGCAGCACGGCGCGAGCGACGAACGAGGACCCGAGCTCAGGGCGCAGATGCGTGCGATCGAGGGAAGCAAGTCGCTCTCGCGCGCCGACGCCACCCAGCAGCGCAAGCGCCGCCGCCAAGAGCATCCATCCGGGCCTGCCAATGAGCGCTCCGAGCACCACGCCGACCGCGAGCGCGAGCTCCGCGGAGAACGGCCCGAGCCCGACTCCGGTGACCAGCGCGGCAAGCGCGAGGTGACGGGGGTGAGCGCGAGCGCGTTCCAGCGCCAAAAGGAGCGCCACCCTCACACGGTCACCTTGGCGCGCAGGGCGGCGAGCTTCTTGGGGCCGATGCCGGGGATGCGGTCGAGGTCGGCGATTGACGAGAATCCACCGTGCTGCTGGCGGTAGAGGACGATCTTCTGGGCCATGCTCGGTCCCACTCCGTCGAGCTGATCGAGCTGCTCCGGCGTGGCTGTGTTCAGGTTGAGCGGCCCGGCGGAAGCGCCCGGCGCCGCCGACGTCCCCGTCGAGGCGCCCGCCCCGACGGTGGCCTGCCCACGACGCGGAACGACGACCTGCGCTCCGTCCGCGGTCTTCGCCGCGAGGTTGACCGCCGAGAGGTCGGCCCCCGGCGTGGCGCCGCCGGCCCGGCGCACCGCGTCCTGCACGCGCGCTCCGGCCGGCAGCCGCACGACGCCGGGCCGGCGCACAGCGCCCGTGACGTCGATGAGAGCGGGACCCCCGCTGCTCCCTCCCCGTATCGCGACGCCCTGGCCGCCGCCTCCCGCGGATCCGGGAACCTTGGCCGTCTGGGAAGCACCCGCCGGCGCGCCCGTGTCGTGGCGCAGGTAGCGGGCGCCGAGCAGTCCGATGACGATCGCCGCGACGGCGTAGAGGACGAGCTGCGAGCGCGGGATGTGGTCCACGACGGCCACGCTACGGCCGCTCGCGTTGCGCGTGGCCCCCGAAGGGTGACGAATCTCAGCCCGAAGCGTGCCGAAGCACGCGCGCCACCGCATCGGCGGCATCGCAAGCCACGAGGATGCCCTCCCGCGCCCCACCCTCACGATCGAGATCCCAGGTTCCCAACCCGATGACCGGCTTTTCCACCTTCAGCGCCAACGCGATCTCCGAGAGCGTCCCCCACTCCCCGCCTACGGCGATCAGCCCGTCCGCGCTGCGCACGACGAGCCCGTTGCGCAGCTCGCCGAGACCGGTCGCGATCGCGATCTCGACCCACGGGTTCGCGGCGCCACGGTCGCGGCCAGGGAGCAGCCCGATCGTCCTGCCCCCCGCCTGCCGGGCCCCTCGGCACGCCGCCTCCATCACGCCGCCGAGGCCGCCGCACACGAGGATCGCGCCGGCGCGCGCGAGGCCGGCGCCGACGGCTTCCGCCGCTTCGAGATCCGGCGAGTCCGCAGCGCCCCCGCCGATCACGCCGACGTACGCGGTGGCGGCAGCCTCGCCCACTCTCCCGTGCTCAGCGAACCACGACGTTCACGAGCCGGCCGGGGACGACCACGACCTTCACCACTTCGTGGCCGTCCACGTGGGCGCGCACGTTCGGCGCCGCGCACGCGAGCGCTTCGAGCTCCTCGCGTCCCGCGCTCGAGGGCGCCCGTACCCGGTCACGGACCTTCCCGTTGACCTGGCAGATCAGCTCGAAGAAGTCCGACTCGAGCAGCGCCGGATCGGCAACGGGCCACGGCTCCTCCCACACCCGGCGTCCGCTCAGGAGCTCGAAGACCTCAGTGCCGCAGTGGGGAGCGAAGGGGAAGATGAGCGAGGCCGCGGTGGCGGTGGCAAAGCGCAGCGCCGGCCCCGAGGCGGAATCGCGCACGCGGTAGATCTGGTTCACGAGCTCCATGACCGCGGCGATCGCCGTGTTGAAGGCGAAGCGCCCTTCCAGGTCATGGGTGACCTTCTCGATCGCCCAGTGCGTCTTGCGCACCACTGCGAGGTCCTCGTTGCCCGGATCGCTCGGCGGCTCCATCGGCTCACCCGAGCCGCCGAGCTCCTCGCCCAGGCGCCACAGCCGCGCGAGGAAGCGGTGCACTCCCTCCACGCCCTCGTCCGACCAATCCGCATCTTGGTCCGGGGGACCTATGAAGAGGATGTAGCAGCGAGCGGTATCGGCCCCGTAGCGCTCGACGTAGGCCGACGGGGAGATGACGTTGCCCCGCGACTTGCTCATCTTGGCCCCGTCGCGCGTGATCATCCCCTGCGTGAAGAGCGCGGCGAACGGCTCCTGGACATCGAGCAGACCCATGTCCGCGAGCGCTTTGGTGAAGAAGCGCGCGTACATGAGGTGCAGGATCGCGTGCTCGACTCCGCCGATGTACTGATCGACGGGCATCCAACCTCGCAGGGTCGAGCGATCCCAGGCCGCATGGTCGTTGCGCGCGTCGCCGTAGCGCAGGAAGTACCACGAGGAGTCGACGAAAGTGTCCATCGTGTCGGTCTCGCGCCGAGCGCCGCCTCCGCACGCCGGACAGCGAACGTTCACCCAGCTCTCGGCGGCGGCCAGCGGCGAGCGGCCGCGCGGGGCGTAGTCCTCCACCTCGGGCAGCTCGACGGGCAGGTCTTCCTCGGGGACGGGCACCGTGCCGCAGCGCTCGCAGTAGACGATCGGAATCGGGCATCCCCAGTAGCGCTGGCGAGAGACGAGCCAGTCACGCAGGCGGTAGTTCACCGAGGAGTGGCCCTTGCCCTCGCGGTCGAGCCAGTCGACGATCTTCTCGAGCGCGTCGCGGTTGTGCATCCCGTCGACGTCGGGATGGGAGTTGACGAGCGGCCCGTCGCCGGGGTAGGGCAGCGCTTCGCCTCCGCCGATCACGCGACGGATCGGCAGACCGTAGGTCGAGGCGAAGGCGTGGTCGCGCTCGTCGTGTCCGGGCACGGCCATGATCGCCCCGGTGCCGTAGTCCATGAGGACATAGTCCGCCACCCAGATCGGGATCTCCTCGCCGTTGACCGGGTTGGTGACCGTGCGCCCGAGACGAACGCCCGTCTTCTCCCGCTCCCCGGCGCCGCGCTCCTCGGAGCTCTCTCCGAGCGCGCGGGTCACGTAGTCGTGGACCTCCTGCTCGTGCTCGGTTCCCTCCGCGAGGCGGAAGACGTCCGGATGCTCGGGAGCCATGACGAAGAAAGTCGCCCCGAACAGCGTGTCGGGCCGGGTGGTGAACACCGCATAGTCGACATCGAGCTCAGCGCACCGGAACGCCACCTCGGCGCCCTCCGAGCGCCCGATCCAGTTGCGCTGCATGGCCTTGACGTTCTCCGGCCAGCGGATGTCGCCGAGGTCGTCGAGCAGTCGATCGGCGTAGTCCGTGATGCGCAGGAACCACTGCTCGAGCTGACGGGCCTCGACGGCCGTGCCGCAGCGCTCGCAATGTCCGTCGATCACCTGTTCGTTGGCCAGGACGGTCGCGTCGTTGGGGCACCAGTTGACCGCCGCCTCCTTGCGGTAGGCCAGCCCGCGCTCGTAGAGGCGCAGGAAGATCCACTGGGTCCAGCGGTAGTAGGAGGGCTGACTAGTCGCGAACTCGCGCGACCAGTCGATGGATATGCCCCACGAGCGGAACTGACGCTGGAAGGATGCGATGGAGCGCTCGGTCGACTCTCGGGGGTGCTGCCCCGTCTTGATCGCGTGGTTCTCGGCGGGCAGGCCGAACGCGTCGTAACCCATGGGATGGAGCACTCGGCGCCCCGTCCGTCGGTGAAAGTGGGCGATCGCGTCCCCCAGGGCGTAGTTCTTGAGATGCCCCATGTGCGGCTCGCCGCTCGGGTAGGGGAGCATCTCGAGCACGTAGGACTTGCGCCGCCCGTCGGGCTCGTTCGAGACCTCCCAGGTGCGCTCCCGCGCCCACACGTCCTGCCACCTCGACTCGATCGCACGCGGGTCGTAGCGAGGCTCGGCCATGGCGAGGCGCAGAGTAGCGGCGCGGCGCCGGCGGGGCTCGACGCCAACCGCGCGGCGGGCGACGAAGTCCCTGCAATTCCGCGTTCAGGCCATGGAAGCCGCCGCTTACGCGGCGTACCATGGGTCGATGACGGAGGATCCGACGCCTCGGCCACCGCGCGAGGCCGCCGCGGCGTCCGCCCGGGTGGCCGCGATCATCGACGCCGCCGAGGCGGCCGCCGAGCGCGTACGGCTCGAGACCGAGGCGCGGGTGCGCGAGCGCATCGCCGAGGGAGCACGCGCGGGCGAGAACCGCGTCCAGGCCGCCGAGGAAGAGGCACGCGACATCCTCGTCGAGGCGCGCGTGGACGCCGAGCGCGTACGCTCCCAGGCCGCCGCCGAGGCCGAGAGCGCTCGCGCCAAGGCCGCGTCGGAGGCGCTCTCCACCGTCGCCCGCGCCGAGGCGGTGGCCACCCGCCAGCGCGAGGCGGCCACGAGCTACGCCGCGGCAACGCGGGAGGAGGTGGATTTCGAAGTGCGCGAGCTGCTCGCCGACGCCCGCGAGATCGCCGGGGACGTCCGGGCCGAGGGCACGGAGCTCAGCGACAACCTCCGCGATCTCGGCAGCTCACTGCGCACGAACGCCGAGCGGGTCCTGCGCGACGTCCAGCGTGCCCACGCCGGTCTGACCGCGGCGCTCGACCAGGTCGACGGAGGCATCCGCGCTGCCCCGCTCCCCCCGGCCGAGGTCAGCGAGCTCTCTGAGCCGCACGTCGAGGCCGAGGCCTCACCGGAGCCCGTGAGCAGCGAGCCGCTGATGGAGCGCCGCTCGCGCGGCCTCGAGCCCCCGCTGCCGGACCTCGGTGAAGTTCCCGAGTTCCTTCCCCCGGGGCGCCCGATCTGAGGTCTCGCCCCCAGCGCCTCCGAGCAACACGCCGGGCGCGGTAAGATGCGCTCGACCGCGCTCCATGGGGCTATAGCTCAGCTGGGAGAGCGTCTGGCTGGCAGCCAGAAGGTCGCCGGTTCGAGCCCGGCTAGCTCCATCGTCTGGCGAAGGGCCGCTCCCCGGGGCGGCTCTTCGCGTCTCGGCGCTAGCCGGCCTCCACCGCTCGCGCCGGCACCTCGCCCCAGAGCTGCTCCAGACGGTAGTACTCGCGCGTCTCCGGCGTGAACACGTGGACGACCACGTCGAGGTAGTCCATGAGGACCCAGCGCGCTTCGGGCAGGCCCTCGACGCGGCGCGGCAGTAGGCCATGATCGCTCTTCATCCCCGCGTGGATGCCGTCGTGGATCGCCTTGGTCTGGCGCTCGGTGTTGCCCGAGCAGACGACGAAGTAGTCCGTGTAGCCGACGACGCCGCGCAGATCGAGCTCGACGAGCTCCGCCGCCTTCTTCTCCGCCGCGTAGGCCGCCACCGCACGCGCGAGCTCTGCGCCACTCGGCGCCATCAGGCGAGCGCCCCCCGGTAGAGCCCCTGCGCCTGGATGCGCGCGGCGACGGCGTCGGGGACCAGGTGACGGATCGGCCGGCCGCTCGCCACCCGCCGCCGCACGAGGGAGGAGGAGATGTCGATGCGGGGCATGTCGAAGAACGCCAGCCGCTCCCGCGCTCCCGGCAGCGACTTCACCCGCTCCTCGATCGCCGCGCGCGTGGCATCACCTCGGGAGGCCACCGCGATCTGCGCGAGGGAGATGACCGCCTCGGGCTCACGCCACTCGGCCAATCCGAGGGCGATGTCGCCCCCGGCTATGAACGTCAACTCGTCCTCGGGGTCGCGCTCGTGCACCGCGCGCAGGGTATCCACCGTGTAGGAGCGGCCCGGGCGGTCGAGCTCGAGGCGCGAGACCGAGAGGCACTCGGCGCCCGCCACTGCGAGCTCGCAGAGCGCGAAGCGCTCCCGGGCGCCGGGGTCATCGGGCGCCTCCTTGTGCGGCGGTATCCCCGTCGGCATCAGCACGACCACGTCGAGGTCGAGCTGGGTCCGGGCGTCCTGGGCACACACCAGGTGCCCGAGGTGCGGGGGATTGAACGTGCCGCCGAGGATCCCGACGCGCCGCGGCGCCGGAGGCGGCGCCTCAGCTCCGGACGTGACCGTCGCCCTCGACGAGATACTTGAACGTGCAGAGCTCACGCAGCCCGATCGGGCCGCGCGCGTGCAGCTTCTGGGTCGAGTTGCCGATCTCGGCGCCCATCCCGAACTCCCCGCCGTCGGTGAAGCGCGTCGAGGCGTTCACGTACACGCACGCGGCGTCGACTCCGAGCTGGAAGGCCCGGGCGGCCTCGACGTTTCGGGTGACGATCGCCTCGGAGTGGCCGCTGCCGTAGCGGTTGACGTGCTCGATCGCCTCTGCGACCGAGTCGACGACCTTGACCGCCAGCGTGAGGTCGAGGAACTCGGTGGCCCAGTCCGATTCCTCGTCGGCCGCGCGCACCGGCACGCCCTCGGCGAAACCCTCCGCGCGCTCGTCGACGCGCAGCTCCACCCCGGCGTCGGCGAGCGCGCGCAGGGCGCCGGGAAGGAACAGCGGGGCGGAGAGCTCGTGCACGAGCAGCGTCTCGGCGGCGTTGCAGACCCCCGGCCGCTGCGTCTTGGCGTTCAGCACGATCGCTTCGGCCGCCGCGAGGTCGGCGTCCCCGTCGACGTAGACGTGGCAGTTGCCCGAGGCGGCGAAGATGACGGGAACGCTCGCCACCCCCTTGAGCGCGGCCTTGAGCCCCTCGCCCCCGCGCGGGATGATCAGGTCGACCACCCCGGTCTGGGTGGCCAGCTCCGCGAGCTCCTCCCGTCCGCCGCCCGCGACGAGCGAGAGCACACCGTCCGGGAGCCCGGCGGCGAGCGCGGCGTCGCGGGCCACCGCGGCCAGCACGGCGTTCGAGTTCGCCGCGGAGGAGGACCCGCGCAGGACGATCGCGTTGCCCGACTTCAGACACAGTGCGGCGGCGTCGATCGTCACGTTCGGGCGCGCTTCGTAGACCACCGCGACGACCCCGAGCGGGACTCGGACCTTGCGGACCTCGAGCCCGTTGGGCAGGCGCGAGCCCTCGATCACCTCTCCCACCGGATCGGGCAGGGCGGCGATCTTCCTCACCCCGGCGGCCATGTCGGCCAGCCGACGCCCGCCGAGCGCGAGGCGGTCGAGCAGGGCGGGGGAGAGCTCGGCGGCACGCCCCGCCTCCACGTCGCGGGCGCTCGCCCCGAGGATCTCGGGCGCGCGGTCCTCGAGGGCCGCGGCGATCGCTTCGAGCGCGGCATCCTTGACTCCCGAGTCGAGCGTCGCGAGCCGGCGCGCGGCGCGCTGGGCCGCACGGCAGGTGTCGGCAACGGACGAGCTCAGAACGGCCATCGCCTCGCAAGGGTAACGGCCGGGGCGACGTGCGCGACGCTCAGTCGAGCACGAAGTAGTCGCGGTGCACCGCCTCTGCGCTCGCGCGGGGCAGCAGCGCCCGGACCTCTGCGCTCTTGAGCCCCGCGACCCTCCGCAGATCCCCGTCCGAGTAGGTGCTGATTCCCTTGCCCACCGCCCCGTGCGCGCCGAGCACCTGCACCGCGTCGCCCGCGTCGAAGCGGCCCTGGACCTCGACGATCCCGACCGGAAGAAGGCTCGTGCCCGCCTCCCGCAGCGCCCGCGCGGCGCCGTCGTCGATCCTCACCCGGCCGCGGGTCGGCTTGGCGTACTTCAGCCAGAGCTTGAAGGAGGAGTAGCGGCCCGGACGCGGAGGGAAGCGCGTGCCCACCGGCTCGTCGGCGGCCGCCGCCCGTAGCGCCCCGGGCCGAAAGCCGCTGCACACCACGGCGGGGATGCCGGCGGCGGTCGCCATCTCCGCGGCGATGACCTTCGAGCGCATTCCGCCCGAGCCGAGCGGCGTCGTGCCCGGGCCGATGTCGAGGCGCTCGAGCACGCCGAAGTCGCTCACCTCGGGAACGAGCTCCGCCGAGGGGTCATCGCGCGGATCGGCGGTGTAGAGGCCTTCGGTCGAGGTCAGCAGCACGAGCCGCTCGGCGCCGAGCAGGATCGCCACCTGAGCGGCGAGGAAGTCGTTGTCGCCGAAGGAGATCTCGTCGGTCGTCGTCGTGTCGTTCTCGTTGATGACTGGGACCACGTGCCAGTCGAGCAGCTTGCGCAGCGTCTGGCGCGCGTTGAGGTAATGCGTGCGCGCGCTCAGGTCGAAGAACGTCAGCAGCACCTGAGCGGTGGCCACGCCTCGCTCGCCGAGCAGCTCGTCGTAGAGCTGGTAGAGCTGCCCCTGACCGACCGCGCTGGCGGCCTGGAGCTCGTCGATCGCACGCGGGCGGGCGGGCAGTCCGAGCAGGCGCATGCCGCGCGCGATCGCCCCGCTCGTGACGATAACCGGGTCGCGGCGCTCGGCGTGCAGCGCCGCGGCCTCGTCGCAGATGCGCGCGAGGACGTCGGCGCGCGGCTCGCCACGCTCGTCGGCCACGACGCTCGAACCGAGCTTGATCACCACGGAGCCCACGGGGCGAGGTTAGGGGTCGAGCTCGAACTGCATTCCCCCGAGCTCGACGTCGTCGCCCGGCTGGAAACCCTGCTCCTCGAGCGCACGGATCACCCCGATCGTGCGCAGCCGGCGCTCCAGGTGGGCCATCGCCTCCTCGTTCTCGACGTCGTAGCGCGTCACGAGTCGGTCGATGCCGGCGCCGATCACCCGGAAGGGACCCCCGCCGCTCCGCTCCACGCGGAACGCGCGCCGGTCCACGGGCCGGAAGAGCCGGTGCTCGGCGAGCTCCGGCTCTGAGGCACCGGCGCGCTCGTCTCCGGCCTGGGGGCGAGCCGGCACCCGCGCGAAGAGCTCCTGCCCGAGCTCCTCCATCCCCCTCCCCGTAGCACTCGAGCTGAGGAGCACCGGCACTTCCGCTCCGAGGCGCGCGCGCCACTCCTCGGCGCTCGCCTCGGCGGCCTCCGGCGTCACGAGATCGGCCTTGGAGAGCGCGAGCACGCGCGGCAGCCGGCCCAACCGCGTGTCGTGCGCGACCAGCTCCTGCTCGACCGTGGCGTGGTTGGCGATCGGATCCGAGCCGTCGAGCGGCGCGAGATCGAGCACGTGCACGAGCAGGCGCGTGCGCTCGACGTGGGCGAGGAAGTCGTGGCCGAGTCCGGCGCCGGCGCTCGCCCCCTCGATCAGCCCGGGGATGTCGGCGACGACGAGCTGGCGCTCGGCCCCCTCGAGCGTGCCGAGCACCGGCTCGAGCGTCGTGAACGGGTAGCCGGCGACCTTCGGCCGCGCGCGGGTCAGCCGGGCGAGCAGCGAGGACTTGCCCGCGTTGGGCAACCCGAGGAGGCCCACGTCGGCGAGCAGGCGAAGCTGCAGGGTGAGCCAACCATCGTCCCCGGGCAGTCCGCGCTCGGCGAAGCGCGGAGCCTGGTGCGTGGGACCGGCGAAGCGCTTGTTGCCCCGGCCTCCGGGGCCGGCCCGCGCCACCACGGCGCGCTGCCCGGGCTCGATGAGCTCGAAGCGCGTTCCGTCCTCGAGCACGGCCTCGGTACCGGGAGGAACCGCGATCTCGAGCACCGGTCCGTCGGCGCCGTGGCGCAGGGCGCCCTCCCCGTGCCCTCCCCGCGTCGCCTTGAAGTGCGCCCGCCGTCGGAAGGCCTGGAGGTCGCGCAGGCCGTCGTCGCAGACGAGCACCACGTCGCCGCCGCGACCGCCGTCGCCGCCGTCGGGACCGCCCTTGGGAACGTGGGCCTCCCGGCGGAAGGAGAGGCAGCCGTCGCCGCCGCCGCCGGCCTGCACGTGGATCTTGGCGCGATCGTGGAGCATGTGGAGACTGCATCGTCGCATCCCACCGCGAAAGGACCCCATGGCTGAGGATCCCGTCTTTCTCATCACCGGCGCCTCCTCCGGCATCGGCGCCGCCACCGCGCGCCGGGCCGCCGAGCAGGGCTACCGGCTGGTGCTCGCCGCGCGCTCGGAGGACAAGCTCCAGGAGCTCGCCGGCGAGCTGGGCGGTCCCGAGCGGGTGCTCGCCCAGCCCTGCGACGTGACGAGCTTCGAGGAGCAGCAGAAGCTCGTGGCCAGGACGCTCGAGACCTTCGGAGCGCTCGACGTGGCCTTCGCCAACGCGGGCTTCGGGGCGGCGCGCGGCTTCCAGCAGGGCGATCCCGAGCAGTGGCGCGCGATGGTCCTGACCAACGTGCTCGGCGTCGCCTACACGATCCGCGCCACGCTGCCCGCGCTCGAGCAGTCCCGGGGCCACTTTCTGCTCACGAGCTCCGTGGCGGGCCGCCGCCCGGTGCCCGGCTCGCTCTACTCCGCGACGAAGTTCGCGGTGAGCGCGATGGGCGAGGCGCTGCGCCAGGACGTGGGCGGCTCGGGCATCCGCGTCACGCTGATCGCGCCCGGCAAGGTCGACACGCCGTTCTTCGATAGTCCGGTCTCGGACGCGCTCGAGCCCGACGACATCGCCCGCGCGGTGCTCTATGCGGTCACCCAGCCCGCGCACGTCGACGTCAACGAGATCCTCGTGCGTCCGACCGCGCAGGAGGGCTGAGGACCCGCCGGCGCTTGAGCATCCAGGCCACCGCGGGACCGATGCCGAGCGCGAAGGCGAGCGTCCCGATTCCCACCGTGCCGCCGAGGGAGAACCCGACGGCGAGCGCGGAGAGCTCAATTCCCGCCCGCACCGCGCCGAGCGGGCGTCCCGTGCGTCGGTGCAGTCCGGTCATAAGGCCGTCGCGCGGGCCGGGCCCGAGCTCGGTGCCGAGGTAGAAGCCGCTGCCCACCGCGACGAGGCCGATGCCCCCCACCAGCTCGACGACGCGCAGCGCGCCGCCCGGGCGCCCGGGGAGCACCGCGAGCGTGGCATCCACGGCGACACCGACCACCACCGCGTTCAGGATCGTGCCGAGCCCGGGCGCCTGGCGCAGCGGGATCCACCAGAGCAGCACCAGAAACGAGATCGCGATCGTCGCCTCACCGACCGAAAGGCCAACCTGCCGCGAGGCGCCCTGCGCGAGCACGGTCCACGGCGAGTTGCCGAGCCCCGCGCCGACCACCGCTCCCTCCCCGGTGCCGAAGAGCCAGAGGCCGAGGAGCAAGACCGCCAGGCGCCCGGGATCGGGGCGCCAGCGCGAGCGCGAGCCCTCAGCGACCGGGGCGGCGGTCAACTCCGCCGCCGGAGCGGCCTACTCGCCGCCGATGGCGATGGGAGCCACCGAGATCACGCGACCGCGCCAGCCCGTGGTGAAGACCACGGTGCCCGAGGCCTTCGCGAAGATCGTGTCGTCGCGGCCGATGCCGCAGCCCTCCCCGGGCTTGAAGCGGCTGCCGCGCTGTCGCACGATGATCTCGCCGCCCGTCACCGATTGACCGGCGAAGACCTTGACGCCGAGGCGCTGGGCGTTCGAATCACGACCGTTGCGGCTCGACCCGAGCCCCTTCTTATGCGCCATCGTCGGCCTCCGTCTTGGATGCGGCGCGGTCGCGACCGCCCGCGATCTCGGTGATCTGCAACCGGGTGAGGTCCTGCCGGTGGCCCGTGCGCTTCTTGTAGCCCCGCTTGGGCTTGTACTTGAGCACCCGGAGCTTCGGCCCGCGCTCGTGCCCGACCACCCGGGCCGCGACGCTGACGCGCCCGAGCTCCTCGGCGCTCAGGGCGACCTCGTCCTCCCCGTCGCCGCGCACGAGCAGCGGCTGGAGGGCGAGCGTGTCGCCCTCGTCTGCGCGCAGGCGCTCGACGAGCAGGGTTTGCCCCTCCTCGACGCGGTATTGCTTGCCGCCGGTCTTGACGATCGCGTACATGGGAATCACTCGGGAGCGCCGGATTCGGCCGTGGCGCGGGAACGGCGCCGTCCACCTCTGCGGCCACGGCGCCGAGCGCTCGAGTCTACCGCGTCGGCGTCGGCGTCCTCGGAGGCCTCCGGCTCACCGGGCAGGGCCACGAGCGACGCGGTGGCCGCCGTGCGCCCCGCCTCCTCGATTCGCACCAGGCGCTTCTCGCCCACGTGGCGCCCTCCTCCCACCACCGAGACGATGTAGCCGTCGATCTTCGCCACCGCGTCGTCCACCTCGTACATGTGGGGCTCGACGATGTGGACGAGCACCTCTTCGCCCTCGCGGAAGGGCAGCGCCCGATCCTCGACCTCGGCCTGCGTGCCCTCGAGCGTTACCGCGAAGAAGTCGAGTGGCAGCCCCTCGGACCCTTCGAAGTGAAAGAGCTTGCCGGTCTCCTCCTCGAGCGCACGCAGCATCCGCGCCCCGCCCGAGGTGAACTCGGCGGTGACCCGGGGGTTGATCTTCAACAGCATCGCCTCCACGCCCGGGCGCGCCTTGGCCTCCTCGCGCAGCTTGCGCTCGAACTCGATCGCGATCGTCTCCTCCGAGCGGATCACGCCTTCGCCGTCGCAAGTCGGGCAGGGCCGGGTCATGATCTCCCGCACACCGTCGGTGACGTTCTGGCGGGTCATCTCGACCAGCCCGAGCGGCGAGATCTCGATCACGAAGGTCTTGGTGCGGTCCTCGTCCAGGGCGCCGCGCAGCGTCTTCAGCACCGCGTCGCGGTTGCGCGCGCGAGCCATGTCGATGAAGTCGATGACGATGATCCCGCCGATGTCGCGCAGGCGCAGCTGGCGCACCACCTCGTCGGCCGCCTCGAGGTTTGTCTTCGTGATCGTGTCCTCCAGCCGCGCGGCCTTGCCCCGGCCGATGAACGAGCCCGTGTTGACGTCGATGACCGTGAGGGCCTCGGCGTAGTCGATGATCAGGTAGCCGCCGCTCGGCAGGTCGACTCGGCGCGAGAGGGTCGACTGGATCTCGGGCTCGACCCCGAACCGCTCGAAGAGCGGCTCGGGCTCCTCCCACAGCTCGACGCGCTCAACGAGCTCGGGAGCCGTGCGCGAGAAGAACGAGACGAGACGCTGGTACTGCTTCGGGTCGTCCACCACCGCGCGCTCGAAGTGCTCGGAGAAGATGTCGCGCACGACGCGCACCGAGAGGTCGGCCTCCTGGAAGACCATCGCCGGAGCGGCGGTCTCGGCCACCCGCTTCTGGAGGGTCTCGTTGAGCTTGAAGAGGTAGAGCAGCTCGCGCTCGAAGTCCACGCGCTTGGCCCCGTAGGCGGCGGTGCGGATGATCGCGCCCCCACCGCGCAGATCGAGCGCCTTGGCCTCCTTGCGCAGCCGGTCGCGCTCCTTGTCCGGGAGCCGGCGGGAAACTCCGACGCCCTCGCCTGAGGGGGTGTAGACCATGTAGCGCCCGGCGACGGTGAGCTCCATCGAGAGCCGTGCGCCCTTGGTCTTCAGCGGGTCCTTGACGACCTGCACGACGATCTCCTCGCCCGGCTTGACGAGGTCGGTGATCTTGGCGCCCTCCTTGCCCGGGCCCCGGCCGCGTCTGACCTGCTCGACTCCGGGAACGACGATCTCGTCGACGTGGAGAAAGCCGTTCTTGTCGAGGCCGATGTCGACGAAGGCGGCCTCTAGACCGGCGAGCGCGTTGTCGACTCGACCCTTGTAGACGTTGCCCACGATCGAGCGGTTGCCGCGGCGCTCGATGTAGAGCTCGGCGACGCGGTAGTCGGCCGTGGGATCGGCGGGCTTGCCTCTACGGCCTCCGCGGGCCGAGCGCGGCTTGTCGGCGACTTTGCCGGTCGCCTCGAGGAGCGCGACGCGGGTCTCGCCCCGGTCGACGCTCACGAGCACTTGTTTCTTCAAGAGGGGTTCCTTGCATGTCAGAGGATGAGGGCCCGGCCCTTGGTGGTGGCAGCGATCCGTCCCTGGACGTGGATCGACTGCAGCAGGCCGAGGCAGATGAAAGTGACGAGCACCGAGGAGCCGCCGAAGCTCATGAGCGGCAGGGGTACGCCGGTGATGGGCATGATCCCGATGGTCATGCCCACGTTGACGAAGACCTGGAACATGAGCATCGCGAGGATGCCGCCGGCGATGAGCGCGCCGAACAGGTTCTTGGCCAGTGTGAGGATGCGCAGGATGCGCCAGATGAGCAGCGCGTAGAGCGAGAGCACCACCGCCGCGCCGAGGAAGCCATAGGTCTCCCCCACCACGGCGAAGACGAAGTCCGTGTGGTGCTCGGGCAGGAAGTTCCCGCCGGTCTGGGTCGCGTGACGCTGCCCCCGGCCGATCTTCTGGCCCGAGCCGATCGCGATCAGCGACTGGTTGATCTGGTAGGTCTGGTTGCCCGGGTCGTGCGAGGGCTTGATGAAGCCCGTGAGCCGCTGCACCTGGTAGGGCTTGAGGACGTGCACACCGACGGCGGGGGCGGCCACGAGCACGAGTGCGACGGCGATCGCGAACAGGGCGAGCAGCGCGGTGAGGTGCTTCCACCCCGTACCGGCCACGAAGAGCAGCATCAGCGCCACGGCGACGTAGACCAAGCCGGTGCCGAGGTCGGGCTGCGCGATCACGAGCATCGCCGGCAGCAGAGCGAGCAGCATGATGCGGGCGGTGGTCTGGCGCTCGCCGAGCCAGCGCGAGCGGTCGACCGCGAAGGCGGCGAGGGCGAGGATGAGGAGCACCTTGCCGAGCTCGGAGGGCTGTACGCGAAAGAACGGAAGGTCGATCCAGCGCCGTGAGCCGCGGGTGGCGCCGGCGATCACGAGCACGAGCAGGTTGGAGCCGACGAGCAGCCCGAAGATGCCGAACTTGAGCTCGCGCAGGCGCGAGTAGTCGATGCGGCTGAGCACCGCGGCGACGACGAGCCCCACACCGGCGTAGAGCCCCTGACGCTCGACGAAGAAGTAAGGGTTGCCGGCGACGTCGTGCCGGGTCGCGCCGTAGATCGTCAGGAGCGAGCACGCCACGAGCCCGAGCGCCGCGAGGATGAGCCAGAGGTCGATCCGCAGGCCGGGCCGCTCGGGCGCCGAGGCCACCTCCTCGAGCCGGCGCGAGGCGGGTTGAACCGCGCTCATCGGGTGTGCGAGGCCCCGGCCACGAACTTCTTGCGGATATGGAACCACTGGGAGAGCATGAGCCGCGCCGCGGGGGCCGCGGCCTGCGCGCCGAAGCCGCCCTTCTCGATGGTGACGGCGATCACGATGGGCCGTGAGGGATCGGGCACGATGCACACATACCACGATTGGTCGGCCTGCCCGCTGTGCTGCGCGGTCCCCGTCTTGCCGTAGACGGGCTTGGGGAAGTCCTTGAAGACGTCGGCCGAGGTGCCGCCCGGCTGCGAGGCGGCGGCGCGCAGGCCGTCGAGGATCGCCTGGCGGTAGCCCGAGTCGATCTGGATCCGCCGAGCCGGCGGGGGCTGGATCTCCTGCAGGACCTTGCCCACCGCGTCCTCCACCTGGAGGCCGATGTGGGGACGCAGCACCCGGCCGCCGTTCTCGATCGCCGAGTAGGCCACCGCCATCTGCAGCGGCGTGGCCAGGACGTCCCCCTGGCCGACGGAGAGGTTGACGTTGTCCCCGATCGACCATGGGCGCAGGTCGCTGATCCCGCAGCTCGGGATCCGCTTCTTCTTCTCGCAGCGCTGCTCGAGCTCGTTGCGGTGCGCGCGCCACGCGGGAGAGGGGATGTTGCCGGCGATCTCGCCGGGCACGTCGATACCGGTCGACTGCCCGAGGCCGAAGCGCCCCGCCCAGTCCTGGATCGGGCCGCCGGCGGGACGAGGCGAGTTCATCGCGGCCCCGAGCTTGTAGAAGAAGACGTCGGAGGAGACCTGGAGCGCCCGGCGCAGCGCGACCGGCCCTGCCCCGGCGCCGCCGGCGTCCTGGAAGCGCTGCGCGCCGATCATGACCGAGCCCGGGTCGTCCTGGACGGTGTCGGGGGTGATCGTGCCCGACTGCAGGGCGGCGGTCGCGGTGATCGGCTTGAAGGTGGAGCCCGTCGGATAGCCGCCCTGCACCGCCCGGTCGATCTGGGGGAAGTTCGCCGAAGGGCCGAAGATGCGCTTGTAGCGCTCGGGGGAGATCGGCTTGGCGAACACGTTGGGATCGAAGGAGGGGACCGAGCCCATCGCGAGCACCTCGCCGTTGCGCGGGTCGATCGCCGCGAAGGCGCCGGCGTCGGCCGGGTTGTCGTTGCCGTGCGCGGCGGCGATCCCTGCCGCGAGCGCCTTCTGGCCCTCGCGTTGCAGGGCGAGGTCGACGGACAGCCTCAGGGTCTTGCCCTGCCGCGGCGGGTGCTGGCGCAGGTAGCCCTTCGCGTTGCCGAGGGCGTCGACCGACACGCGCGTGGCGCCGTTACGCCCTCGCAGGTAGCGGTCGTAGGCGTACTCGATCCCGGTCTGGCCGACGACGGTCCCCTGGCGCACGCCCCGGAAGTGACGGTACTTCAGCTCCGCGGGGCTCACCTCCCCGACGGTCCCGAAGAGCTGTGCGGCGACGTCGTGGTAGGGGTAGCGGCGCAGGTAGACCGGTTGCACCCGGACGCCGGGGAACTTCTCCTGGTTCTCGAGCAGGTACTCGAAGACCACCCGGGGCACGTCGCCCTTGATCGTGATGTTCGAGTAGGGCAGGGCGTAGTGCTGGCGGGCGACCTCGCACTCGATGGGGATGACCCGCGTGATCCGTTGGCCGGGGACGCGGCAGCGACGAGGGCTCGTGGACTCTCCGACGAGCACGGCGAGGCGCCCGAAGACCGCGGCCCGGCGCCGGGCGTCGCCGGGGAGCCGCGCGGGCTCCACCTGGATCGCGGTCGAGGTCCGATTGTCGACGAGGACGGTGCCGTTGCGGTCGACGACCTCCCCCCGCGGGGCCTGCACGACCACGTTGCGCACCCGGTTGTTCTGGGCCTGCGCGAGGTACTGATCGCCCGAGAGCACCTGCAGGAACCACAGGCGGAAGAACACGAGCGCGAAGAGCACGAGCGCGACGCCGCCGAGCATGGCGACGCGCACCGCGAGCTGCGGGGTTATGGGCGGCCTACGGTCCTCGGGAGTCTGGATCACGAGATCATCCGCGGGCCGAAGGACGCGAGAGCGGGCTCAGGCCGCCCGTGGTGTAGGTGCGCCGCCGGCGACGGCGCGGATCCTCGGGGAGCGAGGGACGCACGACGCGGCGCACGATCGCATAGACCGGGAGCGCGAGCAGCGCACCCACGAGGGTGATGGCGAGGATCTGGCGCACGAGCAGCAACGACACCGGGGCGTCGACCCCGAGGAGGAACTGGAAGACCGAGAATCCGCCCACCGCGATCAGGCTGGCCGCCACGCCGACTCCGAGCGGCACCAACCCGTGCGCGGGATCGCGGAGCTCGCGCAGGCGCCCGGCCCCGTAGCCCACGATGAGCAGGAGCATCGAGGAGACCCCGAGGGTCTGCACGAGCGCGAGGTCGACGAACAGGCCCATGCCGAAGCCCATGAGCGCCCCGGGCAGCGAGCCCGCGAGCAGCCCGACGGACCCCACGATCAACGGCGAGAGGTCCGCGCTCACCCCGAGCACGGTCACCTGGGAGACCGCGGTGATCTGGAGGATCACCGCGACGAGCCCGAGGCCGGCGAGCCGGAGGGGAAGCTGGCGGGCGTCGCTCACGGCGCCTGCGCGCGCAGGGTCCCGCCTGCGCGACGGGTGAGGATCTGGACGAAGTCGAGATGGCGCAGATCGGCGTCGGGGCGCATGTGCACCTGCTGGGAGAGGGCGAGCTCGCCGGGCACCACGCGGCTCACGGTGCCGATCGGGATGTCGGCGGGAAAGAGCGACTCGAGTCGACCGGCGCGCGCGCCGGAGGTCACGACGTTGTCGCCCACCGCGACCTTCGAGCGGGGTGGCAGGGTCTGCACGAGCAGGTCGCGCGGATCGCCGACCGAGGGCACGACCACGCCCGGATCGCCCGCCCGGTCGAGCACCTTGACCGAGACGCCGCTCGTGTGGTCGGTGATGAGCGTCACGACCGACGTGCCCGCGGTGACGTCGGTGACCTTCCCCACGAGCCCGTCTCCCGAGACCACGGGCTGGTCCTGGCGCACCCCGTCGTCCGAGCCCTTGTCCACCTCGAGCGTCGCGTACCACAGCGTGGGCGAGCGCCCGATCACCCGCGCGGTCACGGGCGCGGTGCCGGCGAGGCCCTTGGAGCGGTCGAGCCCCACGAGCCGGGAGAGCTGGGCGTTCTCGCTCTGTGCCGCCTGAGCTCCCACCACCTGCTTGCGCAGCACCGCGTTCTGCTTCTCGAGCTGGTCTCGCTGCTTCTTGGCGTGAAGCGTGTCGCCCACCCAACCCGCAAGGTCGCGGACGGGCTTGAGCGCCCGGCTCGCACCCTCCTGGATCGGCGAGAGCGCCTGGATCACCCCGCGCTGGACGGAGTGCAGCGGGCCAGAGCCCCCCTCGGTGAAGTACCCGGTGAGGAGGGCTAGGGAGAGGGCGACGAGCAGTCCGAGGACCGCACGGCGGCGGCGGACCTTCTTGTTGTACACGAGGAAGGAATCTCCAAGGTCGGGAGGCGAAGCCTAGTTGCGGCGGCGCCGACTCCGCGAGTTCTTGTTCGAGCGGTGGATGGCCTCGAACTCCTCGAGTGAGCGTCCCGACCCCACGGCCACGCAGGTGAGGGGCGACTCGGCGAGGTGCGCGGGCATCTGCGTCTCGTGACGCAGGCGCTCATCGAGGCCCTGGAGCAGCGAGCCGCCGCCCGCGAGCATGATCCCGCGGTCCATGATGTCCGACGCGAGCTCGGGCGGTGTGCGATCGAGCGTCTCCCTGACGGCGTCGATGATCTGGGAGACCGGCTCCTCGAGCGCTCCGCGGATCTCCTCCGAGGTGAGCACGACGGTCTTGGGCAGCCCCGAGACCATGTCGCGGCCGCGGATCTCGGCCTGGACCTCCTCGGCCATGTGGAAGGCGGAGCCGATCTCGAGCTTGACCTCCTCGGCGGTCTGCTGGCCGATGAGCAGCTTGTACTCGCGCTTGACGTAGGAGATGATCGCCTCGTCGAGCTCGTCCCCGCCGACCCTGATCGACTGGGAGACGACGATGCCGCCGAGTGAGATCACCGCGACCTCGGAGGTGCCGCCGCCCACGTCCACGACCATCGAGCCGGTCGGCTCTCCCACCGGGAGCCCCGCGCCGATCGCCGCGGCCATCGGCTCCTCGATGAGGTAGGCCTGCCGGGCGCCGGCGCTGAGGCACGCCTCCTCGACCGCACGCTTCTCGACTCCGGTCACGCCCGACGGGACGCACACCACCACGCGGGGGTGGGCCCAGCGGTTCTGGTGGACCTTCTGGATGAAGTGGCGGAGCATCTCCTCCGTGACCTCGAAGTCGGCGATGACCCCGTCCTTGAGCGGCCGGATCGCGGCGATCGTGCCCGGAGTGCGACCGAGCATGCGCTTGGCCTCGATGCCCACGGCATGCACCTCGCCGTTGCGCTGGTCCATCGCGACCACGGAGGGCTCGGAGAGGACGATGCCCCGACCGCGCACGTAGACGAGCGTGTTGGCGGTGCCGAGATCAACCGCCATGTCGCGGCCACCGAACCCCGTGAGGTAGCTGAAGAAGCCCATGCGTGATCCCGAAGCGCGGAGCGGTCCCGGCCGAAGTGCCGGGCGGCGCGCACGCCGCGAGCGGGGCCCGTTCCGCGGGGGAGTGTAGCGAACGCCTCGCTCTGTTCGACGCGCGTAAACCGAGCGCCAATCCGCGCGGAAATACCGCGAAATCAGCGGCCGGGAGAGTGCGCGAGGAGCAGCTCCGGAACGAGGTCCAACAACGCGGCGACCGGCAGGCCCACCACGCCCAGGTAGTCGCCCTCAATCCCGGTGACGAGGGCCGCTCCCCGCCCCTGGACGGCGTAGCCGCCGGCCCGCTCGCGCCACTCTCCCGTGGCCACGTACCAATCCAGGAACGATCTATCGAGGGAGCGCAGGCAGACGCGCGTGCGCGTCAGCGCGACCCGCTCCCGGCCACGCTCGAGCACGCAGAGACCGCTCAGCACCTCGTGGGTCCGCCCGCTCAACGCCGTGAGCGTGGCGCGGGCGCCGGTTTCGTCAGGCGGCTTGCCGTAGATCCGACCGTCGAGCGCCACGAGGGTGTCGCAGCCGACGACGAGACGCTCCGGCCCGACGCGACGCGCGGCGAAGTGGGCCTTGCGCCGGGCGTTCTCGGCCGCCACCTCGCCCGGGTCGCCGTCCGTGAGCTCCTCCACGTCGGTGTGAAGCGCCTCGAACTCCACTCCGAACTGGGAGAGGATCGCCCGCCGCTGCGGCGAGCGCGAGGCGAGGACGAGCGGCGACGCCGAGGTTCTAGGAGAGCTCAGGAAAGAAGAGTGCGGCCTCACGGGCCGCGGACTCGTTCGCGTCGGAGCCGTGCACCATGTTCTGGCCGACCTCGAGCGCAAGGTCGCCGCGAATGGAGCCCGGCGCGGCCTCGAGCGGGTTCGTCGCGCCGATGACCTGGCGGGCCGCCCGCACCGCCCCGTAGCCCTCGAGCACCATCGCCACGAGCGGACCCGAGGTGATGAAGTCCACGAGCTCGCCGAAGAACGGCTTGCCCTCGTGCTCGGCGTAGTGGCGCTGGGCCTCCTCCCCGGTCATCGTCATGTGCCGCAGCGCGACTATGCGCAAAGCCTTGCGCTCGAAGCGGGCGATGATCTCACCGGTGAGCCCGCGGGCGAACGCGTCCGGCTTGACCAGGATGAGGGTCCGGTCCATGAAGAGCCTCCTTGGCGGCGTCAGGTGGTCGGCTCGGGGGCGCTCTCGCGCCGGCGGCGGCCCGAGCGGCGCGCCGCGGCGGTGAGGGGGACGACCTCCGCCTCGCAGTAGGGACAGACCTTCCACGACGGGTCGAGCGGCTTGGTGCAGTTGTGGCACGGATCCTTGAGCTTGCGCATGCAGCTCGGGCAGCGCAGGAAGTCATTCTCGACCCCGTAGTCGCAGTGCGGGCAGGCGTGATAGCCGCTCTGGGAGAGCCGCGCCTCGGCCGCCTGCATCTCGAGCTCCCGCTCGCGCACGTCGGCCAGATACTCCGGCGGACGCACGATGAGGTACACGAGCGTCCCGAGGAAGGGGAAGAGCGAGGCGGCGGTCGCGCACGCGACGATCAACGGGTCGGCGATGCGCCGCCGGGCATCGGCGAAGGTCCAATAGATCAAGGAGAGCCAGAGGACCAGCAGGAAGAGGATCAACAGGTTGATGGCCAGGTTGAGGCCGGAGTTGTTGATCCCGAAGACGGCGAGCGTCGGCATCTGGCGCGCGAGTGTATCCAGGGCGGCACTCGGAACGGGAAAGTGGCGCGCCCAAGCCCTAGAGAAACAGCCGTCCGAAGAGGTAGCCGAGGCCGAAGAAGACCAGGATCACCACGGCGACGACGACCGCCACGAATCCGATCATCGCAAGGAAGTGGGGGTTCTCGTCGCGGCCCATCGCCGCTCAGACCCGGGCCGCGCCGGCGCCGCTCGGGCGCACGAGATCGGCGACGAGGTAGATCGAGCCCGTGGCCACGACGACGCCGTCGCGTCCGGCGAGCCCTCGCGCGAGGGCCAGCGCGCGCAGCGGGTCGGGCTCCACGTGCAGCGGCGGGGCCTGCGCCCCGCACACCTGCCGGGCCAGGGACTCGAGCGTCCCCGGCGGCAGCGCGCGCGGATTGCCGGCCCGGGTGAGCACGGTCGCGGCACAGCCGGGCAAGAGCTCGCCGAGCATGCCCGCGGCGTCCTTGTCGTCGAGCACGGAGAGCACCGCCACGATCTCCCGGCCGTGCGCGAGCTCGGAGAGCGCGGAGGAGAGCGCCGCCGCGCCGGCCGGGTTGTGGGCGCCGTCGAGCAGCGTCAGCGGGCGGGCGTCGACGGCCTCGAGCCTTCCGGGTATCCGCACGGCCGCCGCGGCGGCTCGCACCGCGCCGAGCTCAAGCTCGCCGATATGCGCCTGCGCCGCGGCGCGCGCAAGCGCGAAGTTCGCGCGCTGGAAGGCGCCCGCCGCGCCGACGGGAGCACCGGGATCGGCCGGAGCCCTCACGAGCGCGGCATCACGCGCGAGCGCCGTGCGGCGCGCCTCCTCGGCGACCTCCGGGGAGAGCGGACCGACGACGAGCGTGCTCGTCTCGCGCACGACGGCCAGCTTCTCCCGCGCGATGTCAAGCAGGGTGGGCCCGAGCCAGCGAGTGTGCTCGAGCCCGACGTTCGTGAGCACGGAAACCGAGGAGGGGATCACGTTTGTCGCGTCGTGGCGGCCGCCGAGTCCGGCCTCGATCACCGCCACCTCGACTCCCTGCTCGGCCAGGGCCAGAAAGGCGGCGGCGGTGATCAGCTCGAACTGGGTGACGCGATCCTCGGCCGGTCCCGTCCGGTCCACGAGCGCGGCCGCCCGGGCCGTGCGCTGGACGGCGGCCGCGAAGGCGGAAGGCTCGAGGTCGGCGTCGCCCACACGCACGCGCTCGGTCCACGCCAGAAGGTGAGGCGAGAGGTAGGCCCCGGCACGGACGCCGTGCTCGGCCAAGATCGCCGCCGTCATCCGCACCGTCGAGGACTTGCCGTTCGTTCCCACCACGTGGATGGAGGAGAACGAGTCCTGCGGGCGCCCGAGCGCGGAGGTGAGCCGGCGCATGCGATCGAGCCCGAAGCGCATGCCGAAGAGCTCGAGCGAGCCGAGGTGGCGCTCGGCGTCCTCGGGGGTCCACCCGCCGCTCACAGCGCGCTCAACTCCACCTGCAGGCGCGCGACCTTCTCCCGCTCCGCGGAGACGACCTCGGGGGGCGCCTTGGCCACGAAGCGCTCATTGGCGAGCTTGCGCTCGGCCCGCTCGATGTCCTCGCGCAGCCGGTCGCGCCGGGCGTCCTTGCGACGCTCGGCCGCGCCGAAGTCGACGTCCTCGGTCGCGAGGATGGCGAGCGCGCCCCCCGGCACGGCGATCGAAGCCGACGCCTCGCCCCCGGCTCCGTTCAGCTCCAGGCGCGCGAGGTGCGCGATCTGGGCGGCGAGCCGCTCATACCCAGAGGCCTCGATCCGCGCGGGTAGGGGCACGCCGGGCCGCGCTCCGACGGAGGCGCGCCAGGCGCGCACCGCCTGCACCGTCGCGATCACGCGGCCGACGGCCTCCTCGGCCTCATCTGAGATCCGTTCGGGCGCCGACACGGGCCCGCGGCGCTCGGCGAGCAGGCCCTCGGCTCCGGGTACGTAGGACCAGATCTCCTCCGAGACGAACGGGATGAGGGGATGGGCAAGCGCGAGCGTCTCGGAGAGGACGTGCAGCAGCGTCGCCGACAGCGCGGCCGGGGGCTCCTCGCCCTCATAGAGCCGCGGCTTGACGAGCTCGAGGTACCAGTCGCAGAGCTCGTCGTAGACGAACCCGTAGAGCCCGAGCGCGGCGTGCGCGAAGTCGTAGGCCTCGATGCGCGCGCTCAGCTCCGCACGAGCGCGCTCGAGTCGCGAGAGGATCCACTCGTCCTCCACCGTCTCGGGACGGGGCTCGGCGCGCGCCGCGGGCGGGATGCGCCGGAGCATGAGCCGCGAGGCGTTCCAGAGCTTGTTGGCGAGCTGCTGGCCCTGGCCCACCTTCTCGGCCGAGTAGCGCACGTCCTGGGTCGAGGACATGGCGAGCAGGCCGAAGCGGACCGCGTCGGCGCCATGGGTGGCGATCTCGTCGAGGGGATCGATGCCGGTGCCGAGCGACTTGGACATCCGCCGCCCGTCCGGCGCCTGGATCACCGAATGGACGTAGACGTCCTCGAACGGGACGTCCCCGGCGAACTCGAGGCCCATCATGATCATGCGCGCGACCCACAGGAAGATGATGTCGCGCGCGGTGGAGAGGACATCGGTCGGATAGAAGGCGCGCAGCTCGGGCGTCCTATCGGGCCAGCCGAGCGTGGCGAAGGGCCACAGCGCCGAGGAGAACCAGGTGTCGAGCACGTCGGAGTCGCGGCGCAGCTCGCCCCCGCACGCGCCGCAGGAGTCGGGCTCACGCGTGGCCACGTAGGTCTCCTCGCACTCCTCGCAGTACCACACGGGGAGCCGGTGTCCCCACCAGAGCTGGCGCGAGATGCACCACGGCCGGATCTCCGCCATCCAGTCGAGGTAGACGCGACCCCAGCGCTCGGGATGGAAGCGCACGCGCCCGGAGCGCACCGCCTCGATTGCCGGGCCGGCGAGCTCGTCCATGCGCATGAACCACTGCAGGGAGATCAGCGGCTCGATGCGCTCCCCCGAGCGGTGCGAGAAGGGCACGACGTGCGGGTAGTCCGTCGCGCCGACGATCCGTCCCTCCTCGCGCAGCGCGCTCACCACCGCCTCGCGCGCCTCGAGCACGGGCAGGCCGGCGAAGCGCTCGCCGGCGGCCGCAGTCATGCGGCCGTCCTCGCCGATCACGCTGATCTCCTCGAGGCCGTGACGGCGCCCGATCTCGAAGTCGTTCGGATCGTGCCCGGGAGTGACCTTGAGCGCGCCCGTGCCGAACTCGGGCTTGACGTAGGAGTCGGCGACGATCTTGAGTCTGCGCCCGACGAGCGGCAGGATCACCGTCTCGCCGACGAGCCGCGCGTAGCGCTCGTCGTCCGGATGCACCGCGATCGCGGTGTCGGCGAGCATCGTCTCAGGGCGGACGGTGGCGATCGTGATCGCCCCGTGACCCGAGGCCAGCGGGTAGTCGATCGAGTAGAGCGGGTCGAGCACCTCGCGCTCCTCGACCTCGAGGTCGGAGATCGCCGAGCGGCTCCCCGGATCCCAGTTGACCATGTAGAGGTCGCGGTAGATCACGCCCTTCTCGTGGAGGCGGACGAAGACCTCGAGCACCGCGCGCGCATAGTCCTCGTCGAGGGTGAAGCGCTCCTCGGCGTAGTCGCACGTCGCGCCCAGGCGCTTGAATTGATCGACGATCGCCCGCCCGTAGCGCTCGCGCCACTCCCACACCCGCTCGACGAACGCCTCGCGACCGACCTCCCCGCGGCTCGTCCCTTCCGACTCGAGCAGGCGCTCCACCTGCTTCTGGGTCGCGATCCCCGCATGGTCGGTACCGAGGATCCACTTCGTGTTCTGCCCGAGCGCGCGGTGATAGCGCACGAGCACGTCCTGCACCGAGCCGTTCAGCGCGTGACCCATGTGCAGGGCGCCCGTGACGTTGGGCGGCGGTATGGCGACGGAGTAGTTCTCCGCCGCGCTGCCGGTGGGCTCAGGGTGATAGAGGCCGGACGCGAGCCAGCGTTCGAGGACGCGCGGCTCGGCCTCCGAAGGGTCGTAGCGCGTGCGGGACTCGAGGTCGGACACGGATTCAGGAGTGTAGGCGCGAGTCATGCCGCGGTCACATCACTGACGCGCTATCGCGTGGCGACCTGGCCTGAGTTCCGCCCGCGCGCCCTCCTCGAGCGCCTCACGGCCGGGGCGTCGACTTCGTCGACCTGGGGGCTCGATTGCGCGGCGTGACCGGCGACGTGCCCTTTCGACCGGATGCCGCCTGACACGCGCCGCGGGTCGCCCGAAGGACCTCCTCGATCTCGAAGCGCTCGCGCGCCTGCGCGAGCGTTAGGCCGACTCGGCCTCCACCTCGCCCGCGTCGTCCTCGGGCGGCGCGGCCTCGGTCACGAGCGTCGGAGCGCGCCCCTGCTCGATCGTCTCCTTGGTCACCACGCACTTCTTCACGTCGCGGCGGGAGGGCAGCTCGAACTGCACGTCGAGCAGCGTCTCCTCGATGATCGAGCGCAGGCCGCGTGCGCCCGTCTCGCGCTCGAGGGCCTTGTCGGCGACGGAGTGCAGCGCCTCGTCGGCGAAGACGAGGTCGATCCCGTCGAAGGAGAAGAAGCGGCGGAACTGCTTGACGAGCGCGTTGCGCGGCTCGGTGAGGATCTGCATCAGGTCATCGCGCGAGAGCTGGTGCACAGCGGACATCACCGGCAGGCGGCCGATGAACTCCGGGATCAGCCCGTACTGGATGAGATCCTCGGGCAGGCAGCTCTCGAAGACCTCACCGGCGTTGCGCTCGGCCTTGGTCTCGATCGTCGCGCCGAAGCCGACCCCCTGGCGGCCGATCCGTCGCTCGATGACCTTGTCGAGGTTGGCAAACGCGCCACCGCACACGAAGAGCACGTTGGTCGTATCGATCGACAGGAACTCCTGGTGGGGGTGCTTACGGCCGCCCTGCGGCGGCACGGAGGCGGTCGTCCCCTCGAGGATCTTCAGCAACGCCTGCTGGACGCCCTCGCCCGAGACGTCCCGGGTGATCGACGGGTTGTCCGCCTTGCGGGCGATCTTGTCGACCTCGTCGATGTAGATGATTCCGGTCTCGGCCTTCTTGACGTCGTAGTCGGCGGCCTGGATGAGCTTCAAGAGGATGTTCTCGACGTCCTCTCCCACATAGCCGGCCTCGGTCAGCGCGGTGGCGTCGGCGATCGCGAAGGGGACGTTGAGGATCTTGGCGAGCGTCTGGGCGAGCAGCGTCTTCCCGCAGCCCGTCGGGCCGAGCAGCAGGATGTTCGACTTCTGCAGCTCGATGTCGTTGTCTTCGGAGCGCATCATCTGCACGCGCTTGTAGTGGTTGTAGACCGCGACGGACAGCGTGCGCTTGGCCGGGTCCTGCCCGACGACGTACTCGTTGAGGACCTCGCAGATCTCCCGCGGCTTGGGCAGGGCCTCGATGTCGAACGTCGGCGGAGCGGTGAGCTCCTCGTCGATGATCTCGTTGCAGAGATCGATGCACTCGTCGCAGATGTAGACGCCGGGGCCGGCGATGAGCTTCTTGACCTGCCTCTGCGACTTGCCGCAGAAGGAGCACAGAAGCTGTTCGTTCGAGTCGGTCGGTCGGGCCATCGCGTCCTCTCCTCCAAGCGGCCGCGCGGTCGGGCAGCTAGTGCTGCGAGATCACGCGGTCGATGATGCCGTACGCCTTGGCTTCCTCGGAGCTCATGAAGTAGTCACGCTCCGTGTCGCCCTTGACTTCCTCGACCGACTTCTTGGTGTGGAAGGCGATGATCTCGTCGAGCCGGCGGCGGATGTCGATGATCTCGCGCGCATGGATCTCGATGTCGGTCGCCTGACCTTGGAAGCTCGAGGAGACCTGGTGGATGAGGATCTTCGCGTTGGGCAGCGCCATGCGCTTGCCGTCCGCGCCTCCGGACAGGAGCAGCGCGCCCATGGACATCGCGATCCCGACGCAGATCGTCTGCACCTGGGGCTTGATGAACTGCATCGTGTCGTAGATCGCGAGGCCGGCGTACACCGATCCGCCCGGCGAGTTGATGTAGATCGAGATGTCCTTGTCGGGATCCTCGGACTCCAGGTGCAGGAGCTGGGCGACGATCAGGTTGGCGATCTGGTCGTCGACGGGGGTTCCGAGGAAGACGATCCGCTCGTTGAGCAGGCGCGAGTAGATGTCAAACGCGCGCTCCCCGCGGGAGGTCTGCTCTACGACCATCGGTACCAGTGGGCTCATGGTCCTCGCTCTGTTTCGCTTCCCCGGCTCGATTCCTTCCGGCGCGATCCGAGGAGTTGCCCGGCCGGCTGCCGCAAGACTAGCAACGGGGTTCTCCTCTGCTTTCGGCACTCCGGCGGGGATCTGAAGCGAACGCGACGGCCCGCCGGCGGTCAGGATCCGGGCGTCCAGAGCCCTTCGCCGCGCTCCTTCTCCTCCTCCTCGCCTGGCGTCCAGAGCTCGGCCTTGGCCTGGGCGCGCTCCGGCTCGATCGGCGTGGCGTGCTCGACGATGAAGTCGACGGCCTTGCGCGCAGCGAGATCCTCCTCGAGCGCCTCGGCGCGCCCGGCCTTGCGCAGACGCGCCAGCAGCTTCTCGGGCGAGGTGTTCTCATGCTCCGCGTTGTGTTCGAGCGCCTGCAGGAGCTCCTGCTCGCTCGGCGTGATCCCCTCGGCCTCGACCACCGCGGCGATCACCGCCTCGCGGCGGAGCGCCTGCTCGGCGTCGGGCCGCGCCTCGGCGAGGATCTCCTCCTCGTCCTTCTGGGAGATCCGCAGGTAGACGTCCTTGGAGATACCCTGGCGCTCGAGCGTGGTGGCCATCTGCTCCCACATCTCCGCCGCGCGAGCGTCGACGAGCGCCTCGGGCACCTCGACGGTGGCCTGCGCGGCCGCGGCGTCGACCACGCCCTCGCGGAACTCCACTTCGATCGCCTCGCGGTCGTGCTCCTCGAGCTTTGCGCGGATGTCCTCCCGGAGCTCGGCGATGGTGTCGAAGCCGGCGGCGTCCGAGGCGAAGTCATCGTCGAGGTCGGGGAGGGTCTTGCCCCGCACCTCCTTGACCGAGACCGCGAAGCTCGCGCTCTTGCCGGCAAGCTTGGCGGCGCCGTAGTCCGGGGGGAAGGTGACCTCGATCGTGCGCTCCCCGCCCGCGCTCGCCCCCGTGAGCTGCTCTTCGAAGCCCGGAATCAGGCGACCCGAGCCGAGCTCTACGAGCTGGTCGCGGCCCTCTCCCCCGTCGAAGGGCTCCTCCTCCATCGAGCCGACGTAGTCGACGACGAGGAAGTCGCCCGTCTCGGCGGGACGCTCGACCGTCTCCAGCCGCGCGAGGCGCTCGCGCAGGGACTCGAGCTCGCTCTCCACGCGCTCCTCGGGCACCTCGGGTCCGCGACGGGCGACCTCGAGCCCCCGGTAGGTGCCGAGAAGAGCGGTGGGACGCACGCCGATCTCGATGGAGAACTTGAGCGGCTCGCCCTCCGCGGGAAGCTCTCCCATGTCGAGCCGCGGATCTCCGACGGGGACGATGCCCGCCTCGCCGATCGCGGCGATGTACCACGAGCCGAGCGACTCGCGCACGGCCTCGTCGAGCACGGCCTCGCGCCCCACGCGGCGCAGGACGACCGTGGCGGGAACCTTGCCCTTGCGGAAGCCGGGAATGCGCATCTCACGACCGAGCGCGCGCGCCGCCTGGTCGAGGCGACGTTCCACCTCGGCGGCGTCCACCTCGGCCTCCACGCGCACGCGCGACTCGGGCAGCTCGGTCAGCTCGGTCTTCACCGCGGTCTCGGGCACGAGGGGGACGATACCGTCCCCGGGGTGCTCACCCGGCTCGCGGCACGGCTGCTCACCGGCCCCGTGGGGCACCTGGTCGCCGCCCTGATCGACTGGGGGGGCGTGCTCGGCAAGGTGCTGTGGGCGCGGGCGCGCCGGCGACCGGTGCAGTGGTGAGCGCGCCCGCGCGCTCAGAAGAGGATCTCGACCGGGTCGCCTTCCGCCACCCGGCCCGGACCGAGCGGCCGGGCGTTCAGGCCGAAGACCGAAGAGGGTCTCGCGCTCGCGCGCGAGACAGCGCAGCAGCTCCGGCCACGTCTCGGTGGAGTTGGGATGGCGCGTGGGGATCACGCACCGCGTGCACGGATGCAGCAGCTCGAGCTCGACCTCCCCGACGCGCGCCCGGGCGCCGGTCAGCTCCTCCTCGGCGAACGCGTCGAGGCCCTCCATCTCGACGTGGAGGTTGGGCCGAAAGCGGCGCAGATCGATCGCGTGCCCGAGCAGGCCTTCGAGCGCGCGCCGCGAAGCCTCGAAGGTGATGAGCACCGAATCCGGCAGATCGGGCTGGCCTCTGACGTCGCGGCGCACCGCGACGCAGCGGCCGAGATCCTCACTCAGGGCGCTGGCCAGGGCGGGATCGTCCGAGGAGAAGCTCCGGCCGTCGGGCGCCCGGACGATCGAGGGCGGCGGCGCCTCGACAGCGACACCATCGTCCGGTAGACTTGCGTACGCCGCTGACCAAAGGAGGATGCGCGGGGCTTCTCGCGCGGTCAGCCTACGCAGTGTCGTTCCGTCGGGACGTAGCTCGAAGAGCGCGTCCGTGCGGTCTCCGGCGAAGCCACGGCCGTCCAGCCGGCTCGCCGCGACCCGCTCGCCGGCGAGGGACTTCACGGGCCAGCGGCGCAGTTCTGAGACGCGGCCGCGCACGGCGTCGGGGACATCCGGCGCCACCGCGGGCCGGCGCCCCTCAGTGATTGACCTCGCAACCATCTTCAGATACAATTCCTAGCAATGAAGTCGGCATTGAGCAAAGCACCCACCATGGATACCTTGACCAACCCCCCCGTCGCCGAGCCGGCGACCCCCGAATACGATACGAGCCTCGATTCGCTTCAGCTCCTCATGAACGAGGCGCGGCGCTACCGCCTGCTCACCCCGGCGGAGGAGATCGAGCTCGCCAAGCGCATCGAGCGCGGCGACCTCTCCGCCAAGGAGCGGATGGTCAACTCGAACCTACGACTCGTGGTCTCCCTCGCGCGCCGCTACCAGGGCCAGGGGCTCTCGATGGGCGACCTCGTCCAGGAGGGCACGCTCGGGTTGATCCGCGCCGTCGAGAAGTTCGACTGGCGCAAGGGGTTCCGCTTCTCGACCTACGCGACGCTGTGGATCCGCCAGGCGATCCAGCGCGGCCTGGAGAACACCGGCCGCACGATCCGCCTGCCCGTCAACGTCGGTCAGCGGGCCCGCAAGGTCGCGCGCATCCAGCGCGAGCTCACGGCACGTCTGGGGCGCGAGCCCACGGAGATCGAGGTCGCCGAGGCCGCCGAGCTCACTCCCGAGGACGTCGCCGAGGTCCGCAAGGCCGACCGGGCGCCGACCAGCCTCGACGCGCCGATCGGCGAGGACGGCGAGACCGCGTTCGGAGCCCTCATCCCGGCCGAGCAGGCCGAGCTCGACGACCAGGTGGCCGACACGCTGCGCTCGGAGACCCTGCGCGCAGCGATCGCCGAGCTGCCCGAGCGCGAGCGGACGGTGATCGAGCTGCGCTTCGGCACGGCCGACGAGGAGCCGCACTCACTGAGCCAGGCAGGCCGACGGCTCGGCCTGACCTCCGAGCGGGCGCGCCAGCTCGAGGAGCAGGCGCTCTCGCGCCTGGCCCGTCGGCCCGAGCTCGCCGGTCTGCGCGAAGCTGCCTAAGTAGCTTCGCGCAGCGCCGCGCGGGTTGCGCGCGGCGCTGCCATTCCTCAGCGCACGGCGAGCCGCACAGACTGCCCCGGCGCTCCGCGCGGGAAGATGTCGTAGTTGCCGCCGAAGCGCGCGTGGACCCGCAGAAGCCCGTAGTAGGCGGGATGGCGAAAGCGCACGGCGATGCGATAGCCGCACTGCCCGTCCAGGCGCGGGTGGCGCACGGCCACCGTCCGTCCCCGAGAGAGGAAGGTGACGGCCACGACGCCCCGGCACGCGCGCGCGGGCGCAACGCCCGCGGGTAGGACGAGCCGTCCGCTCGTCGTGAAGTCCACCGGCGCCCGGGTCGCCCGCCGGGGTGAGGTGTGCGAGCTCAGGAACGGTGCCCGGAACGGACCCGTGCGCAGCACGCCGTCGTTGCCCGCCGTCGTCCCTCCGCGGCTCGTGGCCACGAGGCGAAAGTGGTACGTCGTGCGCGAGGCCAGACCGGTGAGAGCCGCGGTCACCAGGCGACCGCTGGCGCCGGCGGGCAGCGTCGTCGCGAAGGTCTGGAAGCCGTAGAACGGGGTGAGCCCGAACTGAAACGAATAGCTCGTCGCCTGCCCTTCGGGTCGACGAACCCCGCGACGCTCGCCCCGTGGCGGTTGAGGTCAAAGGCCGGACCGGTGGCGGCGCCCGGCGGAGGCGGAGGCGGCGGGGGCGGTGAGCCCGTGGTCTTGAACGTGCGGTCGGCGCTGGCCGACGCGCCACTCGAGCTCGTGGCCACGATCCTGAAGTGGTAGACCGTTCCCGAGGTCAGCTTGGAGATCGCCGCCGAGACCGCGACGGGCGTCGTGCCGGAGCCCGCCGAGCTCAGGGGAGTCTGCGCCCCGTAGCGCGTCGAGGTGCCGTACTGGAAGAGGTAGCGGGTGCTGCGGCCGTTGGGATCGACGGTGGCGTGCAGCGTGGCGCTGGTGCGAGCGACGCTGGACGGCGCGCCGGTCGCGACCGTCGGGGATGAGGCCGCTTGCGCCGCGGCCGGCGACAGGGCGCCGGCGGTCAGAGCCAGCGTGGTGAGCGTTCGCAGTCGCAAGTGAGCAACCTCCGGGTCGGCGCGTCGATGCCCCCTCACCGCCCCGGGACACCCCGCCGGGGGCAGAGTTGCGCGCCCCGGCCCGCCGCCGCCTAGGTTCCCGTTCGGGCGCAGCGAGAACAGCGGCCCGTGAGCAGGACGTCGGTGCTCTCCGGGTCGAAGCCGGCGCGGCGCGCGGCTCCGAGCAGCGGCGAGGTGTCGACCGGACCGTCGAGATCCTGCACCTCCCCGCATTGCCGACAGACGGCGTGATGGTGAGGCTTGGTGCGAGGGTCGTAGAGGGTGGCGCCCACCCCGGTGCCGACCCTCCGGGCGAGCCCGAGCTCGACGAGCAGGTCCAGCGTGGCGTAGATCGTCGGCAAGGACGTGCCCGGGAGGTCGTCGACGACGGCTTCGTGCACCGCCTCGGCGCGAAGGTGCGTCTGGCGCTCTCGGAGGACGCGGTGGATGACCAGTCGCTGCGAGGTGACACGCTGTCCCCGCGCGCGCAGCAGGGAGATCAGGTGGTCGTCGTGGGAGAGCGTGGTCATGAGAGGCGAAGCGGTTAGGTCGACCTTATTCTAACATAGATGTTATAGTTAGGTCGATGGCAGAAGCGCTGACCCGGTTCATGGCGATCGATGAGCGCGCGTTCGTCCTGCGCTACGTGCAGCCGGGCCTCGTCGGCCTGATCGACGGGACTCTCTCGACCCTGGCGCCGATCTTCGCCGCCGCGCTGCTCTCGGGATCGCACGCCGCGCTCTTCGTTGGCCTGGCCACCGCGCTCGGAGCGGGCATCAGCATGGGCTTCTCCGAGGCGCTCTCCGACGACGGCAGCCAGACCGGTCGCGGCTCGGCGTTCGCGCGCGGAGGCGTGACGGGAGCCATGACCACGTTCGGCGGCGTCCTGCACTCGCTCCCGTTCCTCATCCCTCAGGTCCACACGGCCCTGGTCGTCGCGGGCGTCGTCGTCGCGGTCGAGCTCATCACGATCTCGCTGATCCGCAAGCGCTTCCTCGCCGTCTCGCTGCGCACGAGCCTCCTCCAGGTCGCCCTCGGCGGCGCGCTGATCGTGGCCGTGGGCGTGCTGCTCGGCAGCGCCTGAGCAAAGCGTCCAAGCCCTGGCCGGGCCGGTCTCCTTCGGTGGCGGCTTCGCCATGCTCCCTGACGATCACCCGACGAGCCGGTCTCGGCGTGTTCGCGGTGGAGGGCGAACTTCGCTTGTGAGGGTGAGCGATGGGACTGGCCTGGTCCCTGTCGGTGTTGTCAGTTCAGGCCGCGGGTGTTAGGTGGTCGTCGGGATTCTGCCAGGTGGCGGCGACTTCGCGCGGGGTTTTGTAGGCCAGCCTCGAGTGGGGCCGGTGG